>JGI24704J35079_10000375_pt1 | contig 21243 bp, 18 predicted proteins | sample TergutNt197P3_FD_35079 | JGI IMG/M metagenome (IMG submission 35079)
ATGTATCAGGACATGCGCAGCGCCAACCCGTTAGCACAGGGATACAAAAAAGACGTCATATACAGGTTCTTGAACAAGGCGTTCATCAACTGGCAGGCATTTTATCCCATGAAATATTTATTGGTTGTCCGTCTAATGCTCCAGAGGGGTTATCAATGGTAAATTCCAATTCGTGATATCGATCACTATTTAAATACGTTTGCTTGATTCTATAGGAAAGCGTTTTCCAATTAAAATATCCATTTACAAACTATACTCCTGCTCAATTACTACGATGAGTATCTTTGAAATAATTTCGATTGGTTGGAAAATGGTTGGTACACGGTATAAAAAAGCGTCAGAACCTTGATTTATAAGGCTTTGACGCTCCCAAACCTCTACTCCCACTCAATCGTGCCCGGCGGCTTCGCCGTCACATCATAAACCACCCGGCTGATCCCAGGCACCTCCGCCGCAATCCGGCCCGATATCCGTCTCAACACAGGATACGGCAATTCGGCCCAATCCGCCGTCATCGCGTCGCTGGACAGCACAGCCCGAATGGCGATAACCTCCTCATAGCTGCGTTTATCCTCTCGCACCCCCACAGACCGCACCCCGGGCAACACGGTAAAATATTGCCAGATCTCCTCCTCCAATCCGGCGGCGGCGATCTCCTCCCGCAGAATAGCGTCACTCAGCCGCACCTTCGCCAGCTTCTCCTCTGTAACAGCCCCCAACACACGAACCGCCAGACCGGGCCCTGGGAAGGGCTGCCGCCAGACCATATCCCGCGGAATACCAAGATATTCGCCCAACCCGCGCACCTCATCCTTGTACAACGTACGCAAAGGCTCCACCAGACCTTGAAAAGGCAGCTCCTCGGGCAGACCGCCCACATTATGATGGCTCTTAACACCATCGCCATGACCAGAACCGCTCTCAACAACATCAGGATAAATCGTGCCCTGCATCAAAAAGAAATCGCTGACCCTCTCCGCGTTCATCTGTTCGAGGCTCGCTTTGGCTTCATCCCGAAACACACAAATAAACTCCTCACCCACAATCTTCCGCTTGGTCTCCGGATCAGCCACACCCGCCAATCTATCCAGAAAACGCTTCCGCGCGTCCACTTTGCTCACATTCAGCCCCAGCCGGTTTTGCAGAGTCTCCATAACCTGCTCCGCCTCCTGATGCCGCAGCAGCCCATGATCAACAAAAACCGCCTTCAGCCGATCGCCTACAGCCTTATGCACCAGAACCGCGGCTACGGTAGAATCCACGCCGCCCGACAAAGCCCCGAAAACATACCCTTCTCCCACCTGTCGGCGAATCTCATCAATCTGCGCCGAAGCGAAAGACGCCATCCGTTCCTCACTCATATCACGCCTAGGGTTCATAAATTATTCTCCTTCGCATACTGCAGAGCGCAGCCGATAAAATCCCGAAACAGCGGATGGGGCCGATTGGGACGGGACAAAAACTCCGGAAAAAACTGCACCCCTACAAACCAAGGATGCATTTCCTGACTAAGCTCAATAATATCAACATAACCCGTCTCCGGCTGCGTTCCCGCCACCACAAGACCGGCCCCTTCCAGCGGACCCAAATAATCAAAATTCACTTCAAACCGGTTGCGATGCCGCTCCCGAATCATACCGGCTTGATAAGCTCTCATAGCGTGCGTGCCGTCTCTCAGACAGCAGGCGTAACCGCCCCGGCGCACTTTATCCTCGCTCTCGCTTCCGCCCTCACCCGCAACCGCATCCATAACCTTAAGAACAGGATCAGCCGTGGCCGGGTCGGCTTCCGTGCTATTGGCCCCCGCCAAACCGGCCAGACTACGCGCGATCTCCACAACAGCCGCCTGCATACCCAAACAGACCCCAAAAAACGGGATCTTGCGCGTGCGCGCAAACTCAACCACCCGCACAACGTTCTCCACATTGCGCAAGCCGGATCCCGGCAAAATAATTCCGCTGATCCCCTGCAGTGTCTCTCCGATCTTCTCTTCAGACAGCTCGTCCGCTGACATCCACAGAATATTAACCTTGGTCTTATGGAACAGACTGGCGTGGGTCAGCGCCTCCGCCAAACTTAAATAAGCGTCACGCAGCTTCACATACTTGCCCACCAAAGCGATGGTCACCTCATGGCGCGGATGCAAATGGCGCGTGACAATATCCTCCCACTCCGCCAAATCCGGCGGCGGCACATCAATGCCCAGGTCCTCACAGACAAGGGTTCCCAACCCCGAATTCTCCAACATAATTGGCACTTCATAAAGGGAATTGCAGTTGGTGTTGGCAATAATATGGTCGAGCTTAACATTACAAAACATCGCTATTTTGGAACGATCCGTCCGCGGAATATTCCGCTCGCAGCGACAAATGATGAAATCAGGTTGAATCCCCATCCCTTGCAGCTCCTTAACAGAATGCTGGGTGGGTTTGGTCTTAATTTCTCCGGAAGACTCCAAAAAAGGCACAAGGGTCACGTGAATATACAAACACTCATTAGAAGCCGTCTCCAGCTGCATCTGCCGAATAGCCTCCAAAAAAGGTTGGCTCTCTATGTCGCCAACCGTCCCACCGATCTCCGTAATCACAACATCAACGCCATCAGCTGTCTGCCGGATCCGTTCCTTAATCTCATCCGTAATATGAGGCACAACCTGCACCGTCGCGCCGTCGTACTCCCCAGACCGTTCCTTGTTAATAACCGAAAGATAGACCTTGCCCGATGTCACGCTGGATCTTTGACTCAGAGTCTCATCAATAAAACGCTCATAATGACCAAGATCAAGATCCGTCTCCGCCCCGTCGTCCGTCACAAAAACCTCGCCATGCTGAAACGGATTCATCATACCCGGATCAACATTTAAGTAAGGATCAAATTTTTGAATAGCAACCTTCAGTCCCCGGGCCTTCAGCAACCGGCCCAAAGAAGCGGCGGTAATCCCCTTTCCCAGAGAAGAAACCACACCACCGGTAACAAAAATATACTTCGCCATCGCTTCTCCCCCCCTTTTAACAATGGACAATGGACAATGGACAATGGACAATTAGGGGAAACCTGGTTTCAGACGACCTCCCACCCAATTTCTTCCTACCATCATAACGTTCTCAACGCTTGAACGCAATTGCCTCTCTCATTATCCATTGTCCATTGTCCATTGTCAATTGCCTTTCATTATCCATTGCCCATTGCCCATTGCCTTTCATTGTCCATTGCCCATTGCCCATTGCCTTTCATTGTCCATTGTCCATTGTCAATTGTCCATTGTTTTCATTGTCCATTGCCTTCAATTGTCCATTGCCTTTCATTGTCCATAAGGTGTAACATCGATTGATCCCGATTGCGCCAACACAATAAAAGCATCGGCCAGATGGGGATCAAACTGACTTCCCGCCTTCTCCCTGATCTCATGCAGGGCATAATCCAAGGAACAGGCGGTACGATACGGCCGGGTCGACATCATCGCGTCAAAGGAATCGGCAATCGATAAACAACGGGCTGAAATCGGTATGTCTTCTCCACAGATACCGCGAGGATAGCCGGCGCCGTCCCAAAATTCGTGATGCCCGATCACCGCCGGCAGCACATACTGCAGTGTAGGCAAATGCTTAATAATCGTCACCGACATATCCACATGTCGCCGCATGACTTCCAACTCTTCCTCATTTAATCGCCCCACTTTTTTCAGAATTTCTTCAGGAATACCGATTTTCCCGATATCATGGAGCAACGCCGCTTCCTTGATTGACTTAATATGCCAATCGTCCAGACCGATGGCCGCGGCCAACGCCGAAGCGTACTGCGCCACCTTCTGGGAATGTCCGTATGTATAGTAGTCCTTGGTTTCGATCGTAGCGGTAAGGGCAAAAATCGTTGACGCATGGGAAACAAGCTCGTTGCCGGGAACCGTCAGCCAAAAGATTTCCTCCTCCTCCTCTTGCTTTTGAGGCAAAGCCAAGCTCGGCCCATAGACAACAATCCTATTCTTGCCGGAATTCTTTGCGGAATAAAGGGCAATATCAGCCCGCCTTAACAACTCTTCGCCGCTGGGCGCGGCGGCCGGATACGTGCAAATCCCCGCGCTGATGCTGAGAAACCGGTTCTCGGCACCTGTTCCGCCGCTAAACATACGTTGTACCTCTTGTCGGATGTTTTCTGTTAAGGCCTCGGTCTGCTTAGCATCATGCCTCGGCAACAGAATCACAAACTCCTCCCCGCCATAGCGGGCCACCACCCCTTGTTTCGCCACACGCTCCGTCAAAATCTCCGCAACCGTTTCCAGAGCTTTATCCCCCTCCAAATGACCATACATATCATTATAAAGCTTAAACATATCTAAATCCAGCAACACCAGCGAAAGGGGGCTCTCCTCTGCTTCATCAATGAGCTTTCTCAGCACCCGATAAAAATAGCGGTGATTATACAGACCTGTCAAAGAATCCGTATTGGCTTCATTCTTAGCCCTCTCATAAGAAAACGCGTTGTCCAGAGCCACCGCTGTTGACCCTCCCAGCGACAACAACAAATCCAGATCCTCCATCGTGAAAGCGGACTCATCTTGCTTCTTCGCCAGAATCAACATTCCGATCATTCGGCTGCGGCTTTGCAGCGGCGCCACCAGCTCCAGATCAATATCGTTAATCAGTTCCCATTCCGCCTCCCATAGCGCCTTGAAGACAGGCTGTTTCTCAATCTCCTCTCGTTTGAGGCAAGTGTTGTTCTGATGCAGCCAGGTTAGAATAGGGTGGTCCTCAGCAAAAGCATACTTTTGTCCGTTTACGAGCGCCCCCTCACTGAAGGCTCTGCTGTTAATCGCGTATTCCCTCTTCTCTTCATCATAAAGCGCCAGATAGACATCGCGAACACGCAAGACGTTCTTGACAGCCTCAATAAAAGTTTGGGTAATCTCATCCAGCCCCAGCTTGCTGGCCAGACTGACGCTGAAATCCCGTAACCATTGCCGCTGCTGATACTCTGTCGCCATAAACATCTTATCAATATTCTGATTGAATTTGCTGAACCCAGCGTTGAAAATCAGCAACGCCAGAATAATCATAACCGGCATAATATAGTACAAAGAATCCGAATAGTCATTCGCTCTCAACAACGCCTCCACTTTGATCGCGGCATAGACGTAAACAATCGCGATTACCTCAATAAAAAAGAGCAACACGCCGCCCTTCTTGAAAATAAACTTAAACTCCAGAACACGATATTTGGAAACAGCCACAATAACACAAACAGCGTTGAACAGCCCCGCGATCATGTCTATCGGATACCGGCCGCCCCAAAACACACAATTCAGGATAAAACAAGTCAAAAAAGCCGCGTTCCCCACAAAAACAAGCTTAATACCGCCGGCCAAAGTGTTGTCCCGTAAACCCTTAAGGCTGACCACAAACGAGGAAACAAGCAGCAACACCATGTAGAGAAGCAAAAAACCCGCGCCCCAGCCCAAATGGCTGTCAAACATTTTAACCGCCGCTTCCAGCCCATTAATCTCTTGGTTCACTTCATAAACAACCGGATGCAGAATAACAAAGCCGGCAAAATTAAGCACCAGGCAAACGGCGACCCCGCCCAAAGCCAAACGCGTCAAAACCCGATGAGAAACGCCGCTGAAACTTGTCAAGAAAAAATGGACAACTAAGGGCAGCAGCACCAACACAGCCACCATAACCCTGTTCCAGAATATGGCGCCGGGGTCGAACCCCGCTCGCATAAAAAAAGTAGAAAGCACCCACAACCCATGAAGGACAAACATCGCAATGACAATCTTAATAATTCTGTCCCGGCGCGAGAACGTCAAGAAAAACACCAGCAAACCATATCCGGTCGCCGCCATAATGTATAAACCCCAGAGTATGCTTTGTGTGTTCATCGGTTCCGTCCCCTTCCCATCTAACCACAAATCACAGCCACTAAAGCGAAGAAGCCTTCCTTAGAATCTCCGCCACCGCCGCCGCCGGCGGATTAATCTTCTGGAATTTCTGCCCCTTTTCCTGTTCATAACCCTTGATAATGCCCTCCGGCAAAACTGTCGTCACCAGCGGATTAATCCCAAAAAGCGACTCCAAATCCCATTCATTAAGATCAAGATAATTAAAATACAGAATCAGCTGCTCCTGCACAACACTGCCGTTAATATCCTGCATGAAAGCTTCCTCACCCAGTTCGACATACAAATGTAAATAAGGCCGGTTCTCCACATTGTATTCCTTAACAGCAAACCAATTCGTCAGCGGCAGCTTGGAAAGCTCAATAACCTGTTCAATCGTCTTCTCTGTAATCCTAACATAACCTGCGATATCGATCACCGAAGACAGTCTGTTCAAATAACGAAACTGCGGCAGCATAATCCCGTCCTTCTCATTTTCGGTGGAAACGCAGAGAAACATATACCCCGCCCGATAACGCAAAAAAGCCCCGCCTTTAAAACTAGAAAAAACCAACTCGTAGGCAACACCTGATTGCAACTCATTCATCAAGGACGTTTTAGGCACATACAGAGGGCTGCTCTCGCATTCAGCCAGCTCCGATTCCGGGATAAACTCATAAAAACAAACATCCGGAAACATAACCAACCCATTCTTGCCCCATGCCTCCGCGGCAATACAAGAAAGCTCGGCGCCGCCAAAAACCTCCAAAGGCTCGACACCCCAATAATTCTCCAACTTGTCTTTCAGAAAAAATGCATCCGTACCCGCGTAAACCAACCCCTTGAGATCCCAAATATCCTTAGGGAATACAGTCTTCTTGAAAATTTTCTTTCTCAGCCAGGCCTTGGTCAGATTATAATTCATCAAAACGGAATTATGAAACATGCTCCTGAACGGCAAACGGGCCGGCGCCGTTATAAACTGCTCAGAAATTTTCATCAAAAGTGTGCCCACGCCAAAAAACAGATCAATACCGCGTCTCATAGCCTGATTCATCCCTATACTATTGCGGTGGCTCAGAGACATCGGTCCTATCATTCCCTGATCCGGCAAGAACTCAACATCCACCTCACCGTCCAACACATAAGGTATCAGCCCGGTTAAATAAGGCATCGGCGCCATCCCATACATAAGCCGGTCAAAACGCCGCAAAGAAAAACTACCCTTCCTCTTACTGGTCGCAAACAGCATAATCGCAATAACAGCGGTACGATGGGCTTTGAGCATACCCTCACTGTAAGGCGCCAGCTTCACCGGATCTTTACCGCCCTCCCAAGTCGTCTCAATCCACACCACAGGTTCCGCCGGCAAAGCTGACGTCTGCTTTTTCAACAGAATATCCGCGTAATCGCTGTACGTCGTTAAGGGCACAAGCCGGCGGTATTCCTCAATCGTAGCGGGCTTCCTGTTGCGCATCAGCCGCTGTCCCAATTCACACGCGGACATAAGCTCAATCTGTTCCAACATAAGACGCGATTGAATCCGCATATAATCTTGCAAAGACAGATCAACAAACCCGCAATATTTTTGCCAAATCTCTTTGTGCTTTTTTTGCTTTAAGAGGTCGTTTAAAGTCATACCCTTTTCCAATCAATTCCATAACCCTGGGCAGACGGATTATTTCAACTCATCATAGGTCTTCAGAATCAATCCCAAAAAACAAACATATCTTGTCCAATCCGAAACAAAATCACCACTTTGAGCCAACGGCGGCTGCCAATCCTCAATAAACCCGATGTGAACAGGCAACAAGTCCTGCCATTCCGCCTTAAGCAAAGAGGTGAACTTGTTTTCCCTATAGCCAATTCCTGTAACATAAAGTCTGGCAAAGGGATGCTCGTCCTGCCGCAGACCATGGCTCTCCGTATACTCGAACACAAACTCCCGCAATTGCGTAAACACCTGCCCCAAAGCGGCCTTAATTCCTTCATCAGCAAAAAGAGCGTCCGTTCTGTCGTCCGCGGGCAAATCCTCGCTCTCCAGGGCCACTTTATTCTTGCGCTCCGTCTTCAAATCCCGGTCCGAAATATTCAACGAAAAAGGCAAATCCTTCGCCTTAACAAACAACTCATCAAGCTCCGGTTCCGCCATTTTCGGCGCGACCACCGCAAACTCAGAAAACATTCCGGTAGCCCCCACAACTTGAAACGGCCCAGTTCCTTGAGCCGCGCCGAAACCAGGCGGCGGCGTCTCCAAACTGCGCAAAGGCGTACCGCTCTCTGGCGACTCCCACTGTTTCAAAGCTGGAAACAGACGTTCCAATTCCGCTTGAACCCTGGCATACTGGACAATCGTTCCATTTTGCAGCAAAAAAACATGCCCGGAATCCCTGTCCAGATCAACAAAAGCGTTGTCAACACCATCCGGCAGCATCTCCTCAAAAACCCGGACAAAGCACTCGCAGGCGATATTGATTGAAGCCAGATCAATACCCAAATCATCCGTTAAACGGTAAATCCTTGTCAACAATTTTTTAGGCAGCGCCGCCAGCAAAATGCGGGTACGGCTGTGCCCTTCCCGCTCAAAAAAATCAGTGATCTTAAAATTGATAACATGGTCATCCAAAAATTTTTCGCTCTCGGTAAAATCAAAATAGCTAGACACATTGTCATGAAAATGCCGTTCCAACGTCTTGGCAGAAACCCGAGGGAGCTCCACTAAACGCACCAGAACCGCGGCAGAATCCAACGCGATCTTAATACGAGAGGGACCCGTCGCGTGCTGCTTCATCCAATTTTTAACCGCAGCGGTATCAAGACCCTTAGGACTTTTCGCAGCCCCTTCCCCAACATCGGCAAAAGACATCTCAAACTCTTGCCAAGACTTGACAACAACACCTGCCTCCGAAGTTTCCACCAAAGCCATTGTCCAGCTTGTATCTTTGGCAAGGGCCAACCATGTTTTTTCCACTGTGCTCATGTCATCTCCTTCTCAACATCTTCGCTGTCCCTATCTTCCCTGTCCCTATCTTCCCTGTCCCTATCTATCTCATTCATATCTGACTCATCCATAACCCGCCAAACAACAGGCATATGCCCCATAAGCGTTAAAAGATCTTCCCGGCAATCCGCTGTCGTTTGAAGAAGAACAAATCCCCGCTCTTTATCCAAAGTCGTCACGACACCCAGATGACCTAATCCCTCCACCAGCCTAACCAAAAGATTTATATCAGCACGCCTCACGTGAACAAGATTCGATGCTCGTTCGATTTCGATCTCCCCCCAATTCGTTTGTTCGATATTCGATGCTCGTTATTCGATGTTCGTTATGTGCTTTTTTCCTCTCTTGATAGAGGCTTTCAACCTTATTATATTATATCTTGGCGGATCATTTCAAATCGTCGACAGGTGTTGACAAATAATTCCTCGTATTCTGGAGATACTCCAATACGGATCCCAAAATCCGCAGAAAAAGCATCCACTCTGGACATCACTCCGGAAAATTAGCCTTATTGTGCAGGAATTGGCCAAAAAGCGCCGTATTTTGATATAATAGATTCTGCTATAATAGAATCTAAAATAAGCCGATTCTGATTCTGATACAAATAGATATTATGCAAAGGGGTATTCCATTGACCAAATATCAAATCATAAAAATCTGTCTAGCCGTAATAGCGCTGCTTGGTCTTAGTTGTCCTGCGGCAATGGAATATCCGCCACCTTCAGGCACAGCCGTCATCAAGAATCAATCCACAGACTTTCGCGCTGTCTGGGTGGCCAGCGTTCTCAATCTCGACTACCCTTCACGCCCCAGTCTGACCGTGGATGACGTCAAAGCGGAAGCCGTCGCCATTCTGGACAGCGCGAAAAACATCGGCTTCAACGCCGTCATCCTCCAGGTGCGCCCAACCTGTGACGCTTTTTATCCATCCGACCTGTTCCCCTGGTCCGCCTATCTCAGCGGCATCCAGGATTTCACCGTTGCGGCTGATTTCGATCCCCTCGCTTTCTGGATCGACGAAGCCCATCAGAGAGGTATGGAACTTCACGCCTGGGTCAACCCCTACCGTGTCACCCGCGACGGCCAGCCGGACCAACCTGCGGATCTGGCTAAACTGTCCCCCAATAATCCGGCTGTCCAGAACCCCGGCTGGCGCGTTCTCCATACCGACGGCAACTATTATCTTGATCCCGGGCTGCCCGAAGTCCGCAACTACATCGTCGACGGGATCAGAGAAATCATCACGCGCTACCAAGTGAACGGCATCCATTATGACGACTACTTTTATCCCGACACCGGCTTCAGCGACGACGCCACCTACGCAACCTACGGCGCGGGCAGCCCCCGGGATGAATGGCGGCGCGAAAACGTCAACCATCTGGTCAAAGCCACTTACGACACTGTCAAATCCGTCAAACCGGCTGTCCGGTTCGGCATCAGTCCCGCCGGCATCTGGCAGAACAGCAAAACCTCACCCCAAGGCAGCCAAACCGAAGGTTATGAAACATACATCAACCATTACGCCGACTGTGTCACTTGGATCCAAAACCATTGGATCGACTACATCTGTCCGCAAATCTACTGGGAAATCGGGTTTCCCATCGCCAACTACAGCGTCCTGCTGGAATGGTGGGCCAATGTTGTCCACCAAAGCCGCGTCGATCTCTACATTGGCCAAGCCGCCTACCGGGTTGCCTCAGGCAAAACCGTAGACGACCCCTGGTACGGCGTCGGCGAGATTATTCGACAGCTCAATCTCAACGCCGATTATCCTGAAGTTAAAGGCCATATCATGTTCCGCTGGGGGTCCTTTGCCGACAACCCTATTTTAGGCGCTCTGGTTCGAGACTACTACCTCACCCATAACAACACCACGACCTTGGCAAACGCAGGTTTCACCCATCCGGCTCTGCCAGCCGTACTCTTTCCTCAACTAGCCCCCTCCCTTGTCGTCGGCCGCCCCTCCTCCGAAAGCGTTAACGCGTCCCAGAATAAATACTGCATTTTAGGCGCTTCCGACCCAAGCGTGCCACTCCAGGTCAACGGTGAAGAAATCCTCGACCGAACCCATGATGGCTATTTCTCTTACTACGCCGCCTTAAGCCCCGGTGCTAACTCCTTTGTTTTCACCCAGGAAGGCCAAAACACCGTCACCCGTCTCATCAATTACGGCGGCGGCGGCGGTGGCGGCTCATCCGGTGGCACTTCCGGCGGTACTTCCGGCGGCGCCGGTGCCAACGCCAACGGAACCAACGGCGGACCAAAGGTCGTTCCCACGCCCTCTGATCAACATCCACGGGCAGAAATCAGCATTCCCTACGCCTATATTTTTCTCAACCCGACCACATCCGGCGGCCCAATCGGCGACCTTATGCAGGGCCAGATCGACAGCATTGTCGCCGCCACAGAGGACGGCAAATGGATCAAACTCGGTATCGGCGTCTGGGTCCAAGCTACAGACATCCAGCGCACCAACGATCAACCCTTCCGCAACACCGTCAGCGCGCCGGCATACACTACCGGAGACAAATGGGACAGGGTCGTCTACGCCCTAACGGATCCTGCCACCGCCACAACCACCTTCGACGGCAAACAGCTCACCCTTAAAATCCGCGGTGAAAGCAGCGACAACGCCAAACCGGCTTTGCCGGAAACCAGCCCCTTCGGGCGGATCGACGCTACAGTCGCCAACAGCGGTGCCGACAGCGGAGACGACAGCACCATCGGCGCTATCACCACTCATGTCTTCACCCTGAACGAAGGCCAAAAAATCGAAGGCTATTACACTGAGATTCAGGGTACCACCCTTACTCTTCATATCAAAAAACGCATGCAAGCCTCGGACACCACCCTGCCCCTGCAAAACTTCACCATCCTGCTTGACCCCGGACATGGCGGCTCGGATCCCGGCGCCCTCGGTCCTCTTGGCATGCTGTTCCCCGAGAAAGACATCAACTTCACGACTACGATGAAAGTCAAAAACGAATTGGAAATGCTCGGCGCCACCGTCGAACTGACCCGCAGCGGCGATAACGAAATGTCCCTAAATGACCGTGTGGAGAAAAACCGCGCCCTGCGGCCAGATCTGTTCTTATCTATCCACGCTAATAGCTTGGACGAAAGCGCTGACGGCGCCAGAGTCATTGGCGTCAGCACCTGGTACAGACACCGTATCGCCCAAGATGTCTGTTCCTTTGTCTTCGATTTCGTCTGGAACGATCTGACCCGGCCTCAGACCGGCTGGCATGAAGAGAACTTCTATGTCTGCCGCCCCACTTGGGCGCCCTCATTCCTCATTGAAACAGGGTTCTTATGCAATCCCCAGGAATTCTCCTGGCTGGTGAACGCCCAAGAGCAGGACCGGCTGGCCAGCAGTATCGCCAGGGGAATTGCGGGATATTTTATGGGCAATTGACCAGGCGCTGATATCCTTCAGCCTGTGGACCAATGGACAATGGACAATACCCGGTTCTGTATGAGATTGTGTGATATGGCTCATGGTTTTCATCGGCGATCAGGGGAATCCGTGGGCGGGAACACCCTACAAGACTAATTAGGAGGGCAGGAAACGGCCTAAGAACGGCGAAGTGCTATAGAGATTGAGGAGATTGAGATATTGGAGGGCTAGGAGCGCATGACCAAAGAAGAAATGTTACAACTGGCGGACTTGATTGATTTGAGGCTTGAGCCTATTAAAGGACAGCTGAGCAGCATTGACACCAGACTTATGAATGTTGAAAGAACACAGGAAACCATGGACAAGAAACTGACCAAATTACAGCTAAAAGTTGAAAACGATATTCAAACGTCTATTAAGATAACTCAGGACGGCCACAAAGATCTAACCAGAAAGATCGATGCCGCCATAAATATTGAAGAGCGGGTACAATTGTTAGAGGCGGATGTGAGCGCCATAAAACTTCAGAACCGACAGCAACAAAATTAGTGCCTGAAGAATACGGTTTAGTAGGAAGAGAAAGTGAAAAGTATAGCAAGAGAAACCAAAGAGAAATTAGTCCGTTCATTATCTTGGGAAACAACAGAATTGCTGCCGTTTTTACCCTATCTGCTTCAAGACTTCTGGGAACTCGGGAGTGACCCTGTGGTTATGGCGGAAATGATTAGCAAGTATGTCGGCATATCGGGCGAGACCAGATTGTTGGATTTGGCTTGCGGCAAGGGCGCGGTAGCGGTCAAAACCGCGCAAAAACTTCGGATCAGAGTAAAAGGGATTGACTTGATCCCTGAATTCATCGATTATGCCGTACATAAAGCCAAGGAGTTTGCGGTCGATGATTTATGTGAGTTTGTGCTTGACGATATTAACGAAGCGGTCAGAACGGAAAATGGTTATGATTGCGTCGTCTTCGGGGCGGTCGGCCCCGATGTATTGGGTGGTCCGGCGGAGACCTTGAACAAACTGAAATCGACAGTGAAACCGAACGGTCTCATTCTGATTGAAGAAGGCTATATTCCCGATGACGTTAAGCGGGACGATATTCGATACAACAGAGACGCTTATTTTTTTGAGCACCATTGGCTGGCTTTATTCGAGGAAATGGGTTTGGACTTGATCGAAACCGCCTCTGGCCACAACGAGGGTAATCTCGACAAGGATTCAGGCTTGGCGGCCATAACCGCCAGAGCAAACGAGCTAATAGAGAAGCACCCCGACAAAAAAGCCCTTTTCGAGGGATATATTCGCAATCAGCAGAAAGAGTATGACGATATAGGCAGCCGCCTTGTTTGTGTTACATGGGTTTTAAGAAAAATTTAACTTCTCATATGACTGAACAACTGATGTTGGCTTGTTAACCGTTTTTCTAAGAAAACAGTCTGTCAGGATGACGGGGATAAAGGTTACCCCAGCAGCATCCGGCCTGCCTGATAAATAATACAGGCCGCCAACCAGGCAAAACCTGTTTGATACAGAACCATGAAGGCCATCCCTTTCAAACTGCCCAGTTCACGTTTTGCCGTAGCGACCGCAGCGACGCATGGCGTGTACAAGAGCGTAAACACGAGGAAACTGAACGCGGTGAGAGGCGAGAACAACGTAGGTAGACTTTTGCCAAGTTCCGTGAGACTGGCGCCTGTCAGGACAGCCAACGTGCTTATGACCGCTTCTTTGGCGGTAAATCCCGCAATCAGTGAAGTAGAGATACGCCAATCTGAAAATCCCAGGGGTACAAATATCGCGCCAACCCAACGCCCGATGGCCGCCAACATACTGTCGGCGCCGGCATCGACAGGATTTAGCCTCATATCGAACGCCGTTAAAAACCAGATGATAACCGTTGCGATAAAGATAATCGTAAACGCTCTTTGAATAAAGTCTTTGGCTTTATCCCACATGAGAAGCAAAGCTGTTTTGGCGGAGGGGAAACGGTAATTTGGCAGTTCCATAACAAAGGGAATAGGCGCGCCCTTGAAAGTGGTTATTTTCATGATGAATCCTGACAGAATCCCGAGCAAGATACCCATGACATACAACCCCATCATCACAAAAGCTTGATACTTCGGGAAAAAAGCGGCGGTAAATAAAGCGTAAATGGGGAGTTTACCGGCGCAGCTCATAAAAGGCGTCAGAAAAATGGTCATTTTTTTGTCACGTTCGCTGGCAAGCGTCCGTGTGGCCATGACCGCAGGCACAGTACAACCGAACCCTACCAGCATGGGAACGAAGCTGCGTCCGGACAAACCGATTTTGCGCAAGGGTTTGTCCATAACGAAGGCCACCCGAGCCATATAGCCGCTGTCCTCTAAAATAGACAGGAAGAAAAATAATGTTACGATAATGGGGACAAAACTGAGAACAGCTCCTACGCCTGTAAAGATACCGTCGATAATCAGGGAATGCATCACGGGGTTCAATTCATAGGATGTTAAAGCCTTGTCAACGATCTGGCTCAACCCCTCTATTCCCCACACGAACAAATCACTTAGCCGGTTGCCAATGACGCCGAAGGTGAGCCAAAAAACCAGAAACATAATCCCTAAAAATGAGGGGATCGCCCAGATTTTATGTGTCAGCACACTGTCCAGTTTCAGGCTGCGCCGGTATTCCCAGCTTTCCCCAATCTTAGCGACACATTTGCCGCATACATCCTCGATAAACCGGTAACGCATATCCGCTAAAGCGGCTTCCCGGTCGGTATCCAATTCTGTTTCCATTTCTTTGACGGCGTGTTCAATCATCTCTATTTCATTTTCCGTAAGTCTAAGACTGTCAAGAATTGGGGCGTCGCCCTCAACGAGCTTGGTTGCCGTAAAACGCGTGGGAATTTGGATTCTTTGAGCATGGTCTTCTATCAGATAGGAGATGGCGTGGATGGCCCTGTGAACCGCGCCGGAACAAAAATCCGTCCGGGCAGGCCTCCTGTTGGTTGCAATTGTTTCCACGGCTTGTTCCATCAGTTCGGACAGACCTTGTTTTTTGGCTGCTGAAATCGGAATCACAGGAATACCAAGTTCTTTTTCGAGATCCTGAATGTCTATGCTGCCATTGTTGGCCTGTACCTCGTCCATCATGTTAAGAGCCAAAATCATAGGAATTCGCAGCTCAATGAGCTGCATAGTCAGATACAGATTGCGTTCAATATTGGTCGCGTCAACAATGTTGATGATTCCGTCAGGCTTTTGTTTCAAGAGGAAATCACGGGTAATCATTTCTTCGCTTGTGTAGGGAGACAGGGAATAAATACCTGGCAGATCAACGATGGAGACATCTTTGGACTCTATGACGGAACCCACTTTTTGTTCAACTGTCACGCCGGGGAAATTTCCTACATGCTGATTGGAACCTGTGAGTTGATTAAAGAGAGTGGTCTTGCCGCAATTTTGATTCCCCACAAGGGCAAAGATCATGCCGCACCTCCTCTACCGTGATTTTTTCCGCGTCTTCCAAACGTAAGGTCAGAACATAGCCCCGCAGCAACAATTCTATTGGATCCCCCATAGGCGCGACTTTTTTGACGGTAATAAGGGTGCGGGGCGTTATTCCCATTTCAAGAAGGCGCCGTCTGAGAGCTTTCTCGCCGCCGACTGCTATAACGTTGCCGCTTTGGCCCACTTTCAAATCTCTTAGTGTCATCTTTCTCTGGACCTCCATGAAAATATCTTTGGTGCCAAATTGGGTTAGCATCGACTAACTGGAAACAGGTTAGCATAGACTAACCTGTTTGTCAACAGGGTGAATATTGGCAAATTGGCATATGCTTAGGATTTGCTAATTTTGTTGGAAATACCCATCATGCCGATTACCACCGCAAAGGAAATGATTTTATTTGGATTGTCGACTATACTGGTTTATTGTGAGGTTTTTACCGGTGCGAGGCTCTTCTTGTTTGCCGATGGATTCTGTGCTATCATGAGCGCAAGGGATAACCGCGCAGGGGGCGGAGAAGTTGGCCACAAACGAATCTGCGGAAAATTATTTGGAAACGATTTTGATGTTGAGTCATCGTGGACATCCGATACGGTCTATTGATATCGTCAATGAACTCGATTATTCAAAACCCAGCGTGAGCATTGCTATGAAGAAGCTGTTGGCGAACGGGCAGATCACTATGGACATAGACGGGTACATCACGCTGACGGACAGGGGACGGGAAATAGCTCAAAAAATATATGACCGCCACGTGCTGATTTCAGACTGGTTGATTGCTTTGGGCGTGGATAAAGAAACAGCTGTCAATGATGCCTGTAAGATGGAACATGATATGAGCGAACAGAGCTTTGTGGCGATACAAAAACATATAGAAAAATGGAAGCTCGGGTTTTCAGGATACATATAAATTGGGCGACATGACCAGAAGGCATTTCATATTGGCTCTAAGGAGCGGTCTGCACGGTTTTGTTTCCCTTGAGGCCATCGGCATGTTCGGAACCAAGGCTGACACGGATGAAAGCTTCAGGAAGATGATCCTTCATTTAATCAAAATGCTGAGGGGAATAGATGATGGCCAAGAAAGCTGACAAAGACAGGCTCGACCCGAAATTGGTCAGAATCTTGCTGATTATGCTGATTGGCACAATGATGCCGATGCTGGATGCGACGGTGGTCAACGTAGCGATCAAGACGATTATTTCGGAGTTTAACAGCACTGTTTCCATTGCGCAGTGGCTTACAACGGCCTATATTCTTGCGTTGGGTATAGCCGTTCCCGTTTCGGGCTGGCTAGTCAACCGTTTTTCGATGAAAACAGTTTATCAGGTGGTGCTGGCGCTCTTCGGTGTCGGTTCTGTCGGCGCGGCTCTCGCGTGGAATATGGAAAGCTTGATTGCTTTCAGGGTTGTGCAAGGTGCGGGGGCAGGCGTGATCCTTCCTGTTATGCAGACGGTTCTTGTGCGGTACTCCGGCAGGGCTAAGCTTGCCAGGGTCATGGCCATTTTCGGCATACCCGCGGCGATTATCCCGGTTTTGGGGCCTACCGTCGGCGGGCTCATCGTGAGCAGTTTGCCATGGCAATGGATCTTTATCATCAATATTCCGATATGTATTATCGCGCTTATTTTGGGCCAAATCCATCTGCCGGCTGATGCCGCCGTGAACAAACAGCAACGGCTTGATTTCATTGGATTGTTGTTGCTGTCCCCTGCTTTCTGCGCCATTATTTTTGGCATTACGGCGTTTCGGAGCGACTTGGACGGTGCGGCGCAAAGAGGCGTCGTTATTTTGGCGGCGGGCCTTATTCTGCTTCTCGTGTATTGTTTTTATGTCCTGCGCAGTAAGAAAGAGCCACCTCTGAACATCCGCTTGTTCAAAGACAAGAATTTCTCAGCTTCTGTTGTTCTGATGTTCCTGTTTGGCATGATTTCCACCGGGGTGCTTTTCATTCTGCCTCTGTATTTTCAGCAAGTTTACCAGTTTTCGGCGTTCACAGCCGGATTGCTGCTGGCGCCGCAGGGAATAGGTATGCTTATTACGAGGGGGTTTGCCGCGAAATGGATGGAGAAATTTGGCGGGCGCCCGGTTGTTTTAGCCGGCTTGATGTGTACGTTGATTGGCACCTTGCCCTTTGCTGTGTTTTTCACAGGAGACAATCTGATTTTGCCTGTTATCATTTTGCTGATTCGCGGGTCGGGGCTTGGCGTGGTCATGGTCCCGGTGATGACCTGCGTATATGACGGTCTTGATAAGAAAGACGTTCCCCAGGGAACGACGGCAACGCGTATTTTCCAACAAATCGGCGGTGCGTTCGGAACAGCTGTGCTGGCGATTGTTTTATCCCATGGATTGAGTGTTGCGGACGGCGCAAGCACGTTGGTTGCATTCAATCAGGTTTTTGGGTGGTCTGCTGTGTTGGTGGCGGTTGCGCTTGTCCCCGTGTTTTTCCTCAGGAAGAAGAGTTACGAGAGTGTTGCACAGGAATGAATGGACAGTGTTGACAATTAATCGTTGTCGAATAATAATTGTTTCAAACAGAGGAATGCTTGCTTCCTCATTACAGGCGAGGAGGATTATGAAGTGGAAACGGTCATCTCGGTATCTCATTTGTCAAAGCAATACAAAAAAGCAGAAAAACCAGCAGTTGACAATATCAGTTTTTCTGTCAATGAAGGAGACTTTTTTGCTTTTCTTGGCCCTAACGGGGCAGGAAAAACAACGACCATCTCCATTTTAACCACCACGTTGGGCAAAACCTCAGGCGAGGTTAAAATCGCCGGATTTGATCTGGATACACAGGAACGAGAGATCAGGAAGAAGATCGGCATTATTTTCCAAAGGCCCAGCCTCGACCTTGATCTTTCAGCGGAAGAAAACATTCGGCTCCATGCTTGTATGTACGGGCTTTATGTCTACCGTCCGTTTTTTCGCTGGATGCCCAGGAGCTACCGCGAGCGCGTTGCTGAGCTGGCAGACATCATGGAAATCAAGGATAACCTGAGCAAGCCGCTCAGAACCTTTTCCGGCGGGATGCAGCGGAAAATAGAAATTATCCGCAGCTTGATCCACAAGCCGAAGGTTTTGTTTCTTGACGAGCCGTCCCAAGGGCTTGACGCCATAAGCCGCCGTTCTCTGTGGAGCTATATCGATCAGACCCGCAAGGCAAATGGCACCACTGTGTTTTTGACAACACATTATATCGACGAGGCGGAAGCGGTCGATAAGGTCTGTATGATTAAGAAAGGACACATCATCATTGACGGAACGCCGGAAGAGATGAAAAGCCGTCTGCTTAAAAAGGAATTGATTTTGGACGCCACCGACCGCGAGAACCTTATCGCCGAATTGTCCGGGCGTGGTCTCCGGCCAGAGGTAACAAAACATATTATTGTACCGTACAGGGGCGCGACGCCAATGGATATCTTATCGCAGCTGCAAACACCGCTGACCGTCATGCGCGTCAATGAACCAACGCTGGAAGACGCTTATATCAATTTGGTTGAAGAAGGATCGGGTAAAGAAGGAGGTGACGCCGCATGAAAACAGCTGTCAGCGCCAGAAAGGAACTCCCAAGAATTGTCAGAGAACTCAATGTTGTCCTCACGCTGACGGCGCGGGAAATCGTCATGGCGGTAAAAGCGCCTCAGCGCATTTTTATGGCTCTCATTTGGCCTGTGATTATGTTCGGTATGTTTGGCAGCCAGCTCTCACAGAACATGGGGTTGGGGATGGGCTTTGATTTCAACGCTTTTATGCTGGTCGGCATGCTCGTTAACGCTCTGTTTATGATGACCATCACCGGGGTTATAACACTGGTGGAAAACAAGGAGAACGATTTTACGCAGGAGATCCTTGTTTCCCCTACATCCCGATACGCCATCATCTTTGGTAAAATCGTCGGGTCTTCCTTTACGGGATATATACAGTTTTTTGCCACCATTCTTATTGGATTGTTCATTGGCGCAACCATGACCGCATCACAGTTCTGGATGATATTGGCCATATCCCCGCTCTTTTGTCTCGCCGCAGGGGCTTTCAGCATGCTGCTAGTTGGTTTCGTCCGCAACGCCGCAGCAGCAGGGACACTCTCTATGCTCGTGTCTATGCTGCAGATGTTTTTGTCCGGCGCGCTCATACCTGTTACCGAATCAACTGGGATTATGGCCATCCTCAGCCGGACGCTGCCAATGACCTATTGCGTGGATTTCGCGCGAGGCCTATTTTACGATGGGACAAGCCTGGATAAAACCCCGACATTATACCCGCCAGAGGTAGATCTGATGATCATTATCGCCTTTACTTTTGTTTTCTTTGTCGCGGGAACGCTCAACTTTGTGCGCCAGGAGAAGAATAAATAACGATTCAGGTTTTCCTTTTCTTAAACGGCTTGGTGACTGAAATCATGGTTATGACCACAGCAATAACCAAAATGCAGCTGCTCAAAGCGCCAAGTATAGCCAACATGTTCTGGAATTCTGGAACAGCTGCTGCAGTCACTTCGTTCAGCAGAACAAATTGTCTCATGGCTTTCACTAAAGGAAGAGCAAAAATCATCGCCGGGATACAAGCAATGCTATACAGTATCCATTTAAAAATTATCCACTTGTGCTTAACAAAACCCCAGACAGTAAATAGGCCATATGCTGTACCGAGCAGGTAACAAATCGTGGCCCCGGGTATTATTAAGAGATAATCGGCAAGCTCAATCAAGGATAGCAGCGCCAGTATCCCTTCATGTGAAGTTTGTTGAGATAAAGCCGACAAGATCACCAATGTGCAAATGACCCCGCTGACCCAGACAGTAACGCCCACAAAATGAATGACTTTAAGGGTCTTCATTGTTCTTGAAGAGGGCTTCTTCATCTTTGCATTGTCCGCTTTAGCCTGACTTTCTCTTGACAATACTTTCCCTGCCCCTTTTCTTTGCTTTATATAGCGCATTCATCGCAAACCACATATATCACCAGGGTTTGGTCAACAATTTCTGTCTGCGGTCCTGCTAGCCTATGCATTTCCGCAGGGTCTAAATCGGCGATATCTACAATATTACCGCATGACACACACACCATATGCTGGTGAGGAACCGTGTTGCTGTCAAACCGAATGGGCCGGCCAGGAATTTGCAGACGCCTGATAATACCTTCATCAGCTAAAAGATTCAAGTTGCGATATACAGTGCCCTTCCCCAGGTAAGGAAAGGTTTGTTTTGTCTTTTCGAAAATCTGCTCTACTGTCATGTGCTGGCCGGATTCGGATAAAATGGCCAGGATTGCCCGACGTTGTTTGGTTATCCCACCGCAATCACTTCTTCACAAATAGTATGATTCTAACCATCATACAGAAGCCATCCTCTTTCGTCAATTGTGCCCATTGCCTCGGGTGCATATTTTAAAAGTGCAGGAAGCGACAAAAAAATAAATAGAAATATCCACTGCGGGGTTCTCCCGCAACCTAATGGTGAATGGAGATGGATATTAT
>JGI24704J35079_10000384_pt1 | contig 21003 bp, 19 predicted proteins | sample TergutNt197P3_FD_35079 | JGI IMG/M metagenome (IMG submission 35079)
GGCCGCGCCGGTAGGCGCTTATAGCGACGCAGGCGGGCGGAGGGAGCTTTGCTCCCGGAGCATCTTCCCGCCAAGGAGCGGAAGAAGGACGCCCTTGCCAAATGCGGAGCCGCGCGCTATGAAATCGTAATGAAGAACGCAATTCCCGAGCCTTGTTGCCGCGCGTATACTATTCTTCCCTTGTTCCGTTTCCGGGTGCTTTTTTTCCTGCTGTGTTCTTTGCCGCTTCTTGGCGCCTGCTCCAACCAGGGTGACAAAGAGACTGCCGAGCGCGCCGTGCCGGTCCGGCTGGCCGTGGCTGAAAAGCGCGCCGTGCCTCGTGTGCTGGAAGCGGTAGGCAATGTGGAAGCTTTTTCCTCGGTGCAGGTAAAATCCCAGGTTGGCGGCCAGATTGTTGACGTGCCCGTGCGGGCCGGGGAAGAAGTGCAAAAAGGCGACATCCTGTTCCGGCTCGATCCCCGGCCCTTTGATGCGGCCGTGGCCGAGGCCGAGGCTCGTCTGGCTCGTAATGAAGCGCTTTTGGCCAAGGCCCGTCAAGATCTGGCCCGCTATACCTCCCTGCTCAGACAGGATGTGATCAGCCGGGAGGCCTTTGACCAGGTGGCCACCACGGAAAAGACCATCCGGGCGGATATTGAACAGGATCAGGCCGCCATCCAGACAGCCAGGCTGAACCGCGAATATTCCGAAATCAAGGCCCCGGTTTCAGGCAAGCTCGGGGATATTCTGATACGCATGGGCAACGTGATCAAGGCCAATGACGAGCGTACCCTGGTGGTGATTAACTCCCTGCGGCCCGCTGAAGTGCGTTTTACCCTGGCCGAGCGCCACCTGCCCGCCATCCTGCGGCTTACCCAGGCCGGGCCGCTGGAAGTCGGGGTTTTGCCCGAGGGCGATACCGGCCCCATGATTATGGGCGCGGTCACGGCCGTGAACAATGAGGTGGACCGGACCACGGGCAGTATCCGGCTGCACGCTGTTTTTCCCAATGATGACAACCGCCTCTGGCCCGGCCAGTTCGTGCGCGTGACCCTGGTCATGGCCATGCTCGAGGATGCCGTGCTGGTGCCGGAAAAGGCCGTGCAGGAAGGCATGTCCGGCCCCTATGTGTATCTGGCCACGCCCGATCCCTCGGGCAAGATGAACATGTACCGGGTGACCCTGGTCAGCGTGAAATCCGAGCCCGGTCCCAAGGGTTTTGTGGTTATTTCCGAGGGTCTGTCCGCCGGGGACGTGATCGTCACTGAAGGCCAGCTCGGTCTTGCGCCGGGAGCTCTGGCTATAGACATGGGCGAGCGGAGATAGGATAGTGCCCCTGGTTTGAGGCGCTACCCGAGAAGAAACAGGAGCCGCATGAATATATCCGCACTTTTCATCCGGCGGCCGGTGACCACCACTCTGGTTATGCTGGGCATCATGCTGGCCGGAATCATGGGGTATCGCCTGCTGCCCACAGCGGCCCTGCCCACGGTTGACTTTCCTACCATCCAGGTGTCGGTGTCCTATCCGGGCGCGAGCCCGGAGACCATGGCCGCTTCCGTGGCCACGCCTCTTGAGAAGCAGTTTTCAACCATTGCCGGGCTGGATTCGATGATCTCCTCGAGTAATCTGGGCAATACCCGGATTACCCTGCAATTCGCCTTGGAACGGGATATTGACGCGGCAGCGCTGGACGTGCAGACCGCCATTTCCACGGCCCTGCGCCGCCTGCCCAGCGATTTGCCCTCGCCGCCGAGTTTTCGCAAGGTCAACCCCGCGGAAATGCCGGTCTTTTACCTGGCCATGTTTTCCGAAACCATGCGCCTCTCGGACGTTAACGAATACGCCGAGAACCTGGTGGCCCAGCGCCTTTCCATGATTAGTGGGGTATCCCAGGTCCAGGTTTACGGTTCGCAGAAGTATGCGGTGCGGGTGCAGGTTGACCCCGAGGCGCTGGCGGCGCGGGGAATCGGCATTGACGAGATCGCCGAAGCGCTGGGCGAGGGCAATTCCAATCTGCCCGTGGGCTCCCTGACCGGCCAGGTGCGCGAGTACACGGTGCAGAGCTCGGGCGGACTGTACAAAGCTGAAGATTACAAGTCCCTGATCGTGGCCTGGAGAAACGGCGCGCCAGTGCGTCTTTCCGAAATCGCCCAGGTTATCGACAGCGTGGAAAATGACCGCCGTGTCTCCTGGTACGGCGGGCACCGGGCCTTTACTCTGGCCATTGAGCGTCAGCCGGGCGCAAACACTGTGCAGTTGGTGGACAACATCAAGAAGGTGCTGCCCGAACTGCGCAACCAGTTGCCAGGAGCCATTCAGCTTGAAATCCTGTACGATCGCTCCGAGAGTATTCGGGAGGCTGTGGCGGATGTGCAGTTCACCATGATGCTGACCATCTGCCTGGTGGTCATGGTGATTTTCCTTTTTCTGCGCAACCTTTCAGCCACTGTCATTCCCAGCCTTGCCGTGCCGCTCTCCGTTGTGGGCACCTTCGCGGTCATGTATCTGATGGGCTTTTCCCTGAATAACCTCTCCCTCATGGCCCTGACCTTGTCCATCGGCTTTGTGGTGGACGACGCCGTGGTCATGCTGGAGAACATTGTCCGGCATATGGAAATGGGCAAGGATCGCATGACCGCCGCGTTCGACGGCTCGCGCGAGGTCGGGTTCACCATTGTGTCCATGACCGTTTCTCTTGTGGCTGTATTCATCCCGGTGCTGTTCATGGGGGGAATTGTGGGGCGGCTGTTTCACGAATTCGCCGTGACCATCACCGTGGCCATCCTGTTTTCCGGAATCGTTTCCCTGACTCTGACCCCGATGATGTGCAGCCGCTTCATCAAGCCGGTGGACCACAACAAGCGTCAGGAAGGCTTGTACGGACTGAGTGAGCGGGGTTTTGACGCGGCGGTGCGTTTTTATGAGCGTACCCTGCGGGCGGTCATGCGCCATCGTATGTCCTGTCTGCTCTTTTCTTTCGCGCTGATCGGCCTGACCGCGTGGCTGTTCATGATCGTGCCCAAGGGCTTTCTGCCCACCGAGGACAATGGCCAGATTTTTATCCGTACTGAATCACAGCAGGGCAATTCCATCCAGAATATGGAAACGCACCAGCAGCAGTTGATTGAAATCGTGAAAGCCAACCCCTATGTAGAGCGCTACATGTCGGTTATCGGCGGAGGCGGCGGGGTAAACTTCACCCACGAAGGTTTTTTGAATCTGCGCCTGGTGGACCGGGCCGATCGGCCGCATGCCACGGTTATTTTGCAGGCTCTGCGCAAGGAATTCGCCAAGGTGCCGGGCATCCGCACCTATGCCTCGCTCCCGCCTCCGGTCCGTATCGGCGGGGCAGCCACCAAGGGCTTGTATCAGTTCACCATGCAAAGTTCGGACATGGATCTCCTGTATACCCAGTCCAACGAACTGCTGCAAAAGGTGCGCGCCCTGCCCGACCTGGAAAACGTGGCAACCGATCTGTTGCTCTCCAACCCGGAGGTGCGGATCGCTATTCTGCGCGACAAGGCTTCGGCTCTCGGGCTCACGGCCAGCCGCATCGAGCAGGCCTTGTCCCTGGCCTACGGCACGCGCGAAGTTTCCACCATTCTGGCCCCGACCAACGACTACAAGGTGATCCTGGAACTGGAGCCGAGATTCCGGGATCAGCCGCGCACCCTGGATTTGTTGCACGTGCGCGCGCCGTCCGGACAACTGGTGCCTCTGTCCACTCTGGTGGAGATCTCGACCGGAGTGGGACCCATGGTGGTCAACCACCTGGGGCAGATGCCGTCAGTCACCATTTCCTTTGACCTGCGCGAGGGGGTTTCCCTGGGCAGGGCCGTGGCCGAGGTGCAGCGTCTGGCCCAAGAAACCCTCTCGGACAGCATCAGCACCAGTTTCCAGGGCACGGCCCAAGCCTTTCAGGAGTCCTTTGCCAATCTCTGGCTGCTTCTGGCCATGTCCATAGCGGTCATCTACATTGTGCTGGGTATTCTGTACGAGAGCTTCATCCACCCGCTGACCATTCTTTCCGGCCTGCCTTCGGCGGGCGTGGGAGCGCTGGCTACCTTGCTTATTTTCGGCAAGGAACTGGATATCTACGGCTTTGTGGGTATCATTATGCTCCTCGGCATTGTCAAAAAAAATGCCATTATGATGATCGACTTCGCGCTGGAAGCGCAGCGCAAGCAGGGTATGGACGCGGCAGACTCCATCGTGCGGGGAGCCTTGGTGCGCTTCAGGCCGATCATGATGACCACCATGGCCGCGCTCATGGGCACTCTGCCCATTGCCGTGGGGTTTGGCGCGGGCGCGGAATCGCGCCAGCCTCTCGGTCTGGCCGTGGTGGGCGGCCTGGTGGTTTCGCAGTTGCTGACGCTGTATTTTACCCCGGTGTACTACTATTATCTGGACACGTTGCAAGCCAAATTGATGAAAAAGCGTGACCCGGCCGGAGAGTAGTTCCTTCCTCGCCAAGGAGCGGTGAAAAGAAAAAATACGAAAGATGCCCGTCAGGCATTGACCTTGGCCGCTAATTGCGGTAAACGAGCATTCCCATTCGGGTCGTTAACTCAGACGGTAGAGTATCTGCCTTTTAAGCAGAGAGTCGCAGGTTCGATCCCCGCACGACCCACCAATAAAAACAAGGGCTTATGTGTTTACACACATAAGCCCTTTTGTCGTATTTATACTCTATTGCTACCCTGTTCATAAAAAGGCGGGTGCGTAATGAGGTGGGCGCTAGATAATCTCTCTGCGGACACCAGGGTCATCATTGTTAGTCTTGACACCGCCCGATGCTTCAGGCGCATTCAGGATGCGAGGGGTTCCCGACAATAGGGTAGCGGAAAATATATTGGGCTAACTTTAGGGGTAACACAAAAATATAATGCAATATTGGCATATTAAATCATACATTTGCGGTATAAATTATTGTCGCACAATTATTTCGTAACAGCCTGTTCCAAAACAAGGCGTATGTAACGTGTATAGGGTATCCCTTCTGCTTTTGCCTTAATTTTCACGGCATCAAGAAGTTTTTGCGGTAACCGCATATTGAGAGCAGCGGCTTTTGGTTCAAACTCAAAATTTACCGGCGCAAATCCGGACAAATTATATTCCGACAAATCGGCAGACTCTACAAACTGTTCAGCGTCGGCATCACTTTTGATTGACGGCATCGGCTTAGCGGTATGTTTTTTCATAGTGATCAACCTCCCTCTGGTGCATATAGCGCGCACTGATAGGCCGGACGAAAGCTTGGCCGTCATTCACGCGGAACATAAAAACAAGGAACAGGTATCGCCCGGCCTTTGATTTTCCGATAGCGCGCATGCGCGGCTCATCCGGGTGCGGGTCCGGCATTACGGCGGGGGAGAACTGAAAAACTTCTTCGATTTCCTCTTTTGACACGCCGTGCTTACCGCACTTCGGCCAATTCCCACTGTCCCAGTCAAATCCTGCTACAGCTATCTTCACATATCACCTTTGTATATACATTTATCTACACATGATAGCAGAGATTGTCAATATCATCTGGGCGACGTAGCCGGAGACCGTAGCGAAAAAAGGGGGGACAACTTTGGGGGCAATGTATTTTTATATCTAAAATATATGGTGTTATACAAACATGATAAGCGATGGATTATAAGACGCACGCTCAAGAACGCGGGACACGTCTCGCCTTTCTGTCCGGCAGGCTTTCGTCCATACCAACAGAGGAACCCACGGGCAGTTCAATGATGAAAGTGGCGCCGTGGCCTTCTTCGCTTTCCACCCAGATGCGTCCGCCCATCAGGCTGACAATGCTTCTGCTCACAGCCAGCCCCAGGCCCGGACTTTCCTTATGCCGGTGCCGATTGGCGTAGATCTGTTCAAAGGGTTGGAAGAGCGTTTCCTGACGGTTTTTGGCAATGCCCGGTCCGGAGTCGGATACTTCCACCCGGATCATGATCAGGCCGTCGCTTCTGATCCGCCTGCCCACGTTGACGTTTACCGAACCGCCTTCGGGCGTGAATTTCACGGCATTGTCGATCAGGTTACCCAATACCTGGATCAAATGTTGCCTGTCACTGGTAAAGGAAATGGGCGCATCATCAGTTATGGCCGTGTTCACGGTCAATTGTTTTTCTTCGATCAGGCAGGACAGCAGGCCCAGTGCCGAAGCAAGCGCATTTTCCATGGACACGGTTTCACTGGCCAGGGAAAAAGTGCTGGTTTCGATTTTGGACATGCTCATGATATCGCCAATTACCCCCAGCAGATAGCGTGAGGCGATTTCTATTTTGTCGATGCAGCGGTCCTTTTTGTTGGCTTCGCTCGAGGATTTGGCGATTTTGCTCATGCCCAGGATGGAGTTCATGGGTGTGGACATTTCGTGGCTGATGGCTTCCATGAATCGGCTTTTGGCCTTGTTGGCCCGCTCGGCCGCCTCTTTGGCCTTTTCCGCCGCTACTTTTGCCAGCACCATATCCGTCCGGTCATGGAAGAGCATGAGCGCGCCCACAGCCGTACCCGTATCATTCAGCATGGGGGCGATATTGATGATATAGTCCCGCGGGGAGCCGTTGTTGCCCATGTCCACCATGTCGTGCAGGGTGGTATGCTGACGGCTGCGCATGACCGCTTCGAAAGAAGTTTCCAGATCCGCCACCCAATAGAGCGAGGCAAAGCGGCTGAAAATATCGCGAAGATGCGCGCCGTTGATCGAAGCTACCTCGGCAATGTTCGCGGCGGCAAGGAAGGTGTTGGTGCAATGCAAGAGCCGCGCTTCGGCGTCAAAGAGCAGAATAATGTCCGGGCTGTTCTCCAGGAGCAGGTTCATGCCGTGCTGCATGCGGCGCTGTTCCGTGGTCAGCATCTCGTTTATGCTGGTGTAGGCGGTCAGCATGGCTTTGTTGCGTTGCAGTTGGGATTCCACATCCCTGAGTTGGCGCTTCAGGGTGCGGACCTCTTTTTGCATTGTAGCTACCGCTGTTGCAAGGGCTATGGTTTTGTCTTCGTGCATGGCCATATGACTGTATAATCCCCAAGGGGGTGGTTACTGTTTGCAAACCGGGGCGGAACGACTTTTGCGAACACTGACCCGTTCAAGCGTAAAAGGTGTCAGAATGCGCAGGCAATAAAGGTAAAGTTGTGGAACCGGTTGACCAGCCCGCCGGATTCCTCATACAGGGGGCATATTTCGCCGCTGGAATAGGCCAGATGCCAGGGCAGGTCCGGTCCGGCGAATTGACGGATGAGATCCAGTTTCGCGCCCGGATTCAGGACCATGATCATGTTGTATCCCAGACAGGGAAACAGGATCAGGCCATTGAGATCCGGGTAGGACAAGACTTGGCGCATTGCGCTTTCCGTTGTGGCCGTGATTTGTGCGGGTGATATGGCGCTCACCCTGATGCCGCCCCCCTCGGGCATGGCTCCGCCGAACACGGCGTACCCTTCTTCCGTAAGCGCATAAATGGCTCTGGCAATGGGCTGAGTGCCGTCACGGTAGTCCACCAGAAAGGGGACGCAGCTTAGCCCTTCAAGCCCGGCCCCTTTGGTCAGGCCGATGGACTCAAGGTAGACCTCAGCGGTGTTGCCGTTCACGGTTTTAACGGTACTGCCCTGGGATGAGGTGATGCGGTCGGCTGCATCACGACAGGCTTCTCCAGTGGTCGAGGCGACAATGTAGCGCGGGTGCACGTTGCCTGAGATCAGCAGGAAGGGCAGGCGATCCCGGTAGCATTGCCCGTTGTGGATGACAAAGGAATTGGCATAGGTGGCCGTGTCATAATCGCAGGCCGTGGCCCCGAAAACAGGAGTGGAGCCCGAGGCCTGATCCAGGGCCGAGAGGAGCAGGTCGCCGCTTATGCCCGGAAGCATGGGGAAAAAAGCCAGAGAAAGAACGGGCGGGCTGTCCAGCGCTTTTGCCGCTTGTTGCCAGGCCGCACAAACAGCAGCGGTTGCCGCATCCCCTTTGGCCGCCTCGGGCGCTTCGGAAGAACTCCGTTCCAGCGGGGCGGTCAGGCCCGTGGAAAAGGCGCAGTCGTCCGCCGTAAGCACGGACAGGCAGAGCTGCATGCTGCCCGATTCGGCATTGACCCCGTTGGCAAGGGTGGTGCAGCCCACCACGTCAAACGGCAGGGCCTCGCAAATAGGACCGATGATGCCTGATTCCACAAAGTCATAACTGCAGGTGATAAAAGCGGCGCTATGGCGTTTCAGTTTGCGCTCAAGGTCAAGCTGGCGCTTCAGTTCCGCAACCGCCTGTTCCGCGCTGTCCACCTCATAGGTATAGGCGTTAAGCATGTCCATACCTTACTCCTTATGCCGGTTACTTACGGCGGTCGAGCACAAAGCCGCTGCCGGGTATCTCCTTGATCTGGAACTTTAACTCCGCGGCCACGGCCGATACCTCCAGATCGCAGGAAAAGCGCCCCGGCTGGCAGGGAATGACCGCCATGGACACGGCGGTCAGAGGCGTTTTTTCCAGTTGCCCTTTGCGATTGAGCGTGGTGATGGAGTTGTCGCGCATATCGTCCGGCGAGAATCGCTCCCGGATTGTCTCATCAAAAGAGTGGGCAATCATGAGGCAGATGTCTTCAACATCCTCCTCAGCCGAAAAAACGACAAAATCGTCACCGCCCACGTGGCCGACAAAGTCGTTCGGATTGCCGAACAGCCTGATCTGGTCGGTGACGATTTTCGCGGTATCGCTGAGTACGCTGTCGCCCTCCAGAAAGCCGTACCTGTCGTTAAAGGCCTTGAAGTTGTCTATGTCCAGGTATATGGCGGTAAAGCCGCGCCCGGAGCGTAAACGCTCGGAGAGTTCGCGCTTGATGTCGATGTTGCCGGGCAATCCGGTCAGGGGGTTGGCCGAGCGGTTCCCCTTGATCAGACGCAGGGTGTTCCTGACCCGGAAAATCAGTTCCCGCTCGCTAAGCGGTTTGACCAGATAGTCGTTCGCTCCCAGAGCCAAAGCCGCCAGGCGGCTGTTTACGTCATCTTTGGCGGCCAGCATCATGACCGGCATCAGGCTGTGGCCTTCCCGCTCACGTATGATTCTGTATATATCCAGCCCGTTCAGGCCGGGTATTTCCATGCTGAGCAAGACAAGATCCGGCTGCTCCGTATCCACGCATAAAAAGGCGTCCGGAGCATCCCCTGCCTGGAGTACCCGATAGTCGTTCTCTTCCAGAAGTTTACCTGTCTGGGCACGAAAAAAAGGGCTGCCGTCGATGATCAGGACCGTATTTTTCATACTGCAAAGAAATCGGTTGCATACATGGCTACGCGCAAAAATAGGAACGAAGGCGCGCCGGAGAGTGAATGCCGGGAAAGAAGTACCTGTTGCGCGACGCAACAATGGCATGTTGTATAGCAGAACTGTCCGCTGTTTGTACAGGGGAGGATTTCGACTGCCGCCTAACGGCGGACAGATGCCAGAGGCGAGGGAGGGAACACCTGACAGTCATCCAGATACATGCCCATTTTAGGCGCAAAGCTTAACACAGTGCCCAGGATAACCAGGCGTTGCCCTGGGATTATGGCCGGGTCTTTAGGACCTATTCTTTTTATTGCCGGTTTGCTTGATAGAATCCGCATGTTCACGCAATAAAATTGTAGTAGCATCTGAAGAGAGATTCGGATATTCTGCGCATAATCAGTAACATTATCAATGGGCCGTGAGGATCTTAGCATGACAACCAAATTTAAAATCATCGGTGGCTTTATCATTATGATAGTGCTTCTGGTAGGGATGGCCGTGCTCGGCTATACCGAACTCCAGAAGGCCTCGGACGGTTTTGTGGAATACCGTCGTAACGCCAGGGTTAATGTCACTTCGAGTGACTTGCAGGCCGATATGTTTGACGCCGCAGCCAGAACCTATGATTTTCTTACCGACTACGATGAAAAAAAGCTCGAGGCCGCCCTCGAGCTTTCCAATACCTTCCTGGCCAGAGCCAAGGAAGGTGAAGGCCTGACCCAGGTGGAATCGCGCAGGCTCGCCTTCCAGGATCTGCAGAAGCAGATGGCGGACTTCAAACGTGTCCAGGACAATCTGCGCAACAGCGCTCTCTCCCTGCGCAATCAGTTCTTTACAGTAGTCAGGCCAAGCTACCACAAGATGATGGAGCAACTGCTCGCCCTGGGTGACACCGCCGCTGAGACTGACAACGCCACGGCCCTGCATGCGCTCACGCAAGTCTGGTACAATCTCGCCCGCGGCGTGGGCGCTCTGGGCCGTCTGGCCGAGTCAGGACGCAAAGAGGACGCTGAGTCGGCAAGTAAGTACCTTGGCGATATGGGCAAACCTCTCGAGGAGATAGGTCCCACGTTGCAAACCCTTGCAAGCCGGAATGTACTCAAGGAGGTCATAGCTGAGAATGCAACACTCGTGGATGCCGCCAAGGTTATGCAGCAGAACGCGGAAGCCAGAGCCACAGCCCTGGAGGCCTTGCGCAAAATGTCGGAGAGCATGGACAACGCGGCAAACGCTCTGAGCCAGGAAGTGGACAAGGGCATGCTTACCCTTGGCGACAGAGTGCTGAATGAAAACGACACGGCCCAAAAATGGCTGGTGGGCATCAGCGCCGTGGGTCTGCTTATCGGCAGTTTGCTGGCCGTGGCTATTATCCTGAGCATTATACGCGTGTTGAATGATCTTTCCCGCTTCGCCGGAACGGTTTCTAAGGGAGACTTTTCTTACCAGGTCAAGACCAGGGAGAAAGGAGAAATCGGGGCCGTGGTTGAGGCCATGAAGGCTATTCCGGGTACTCTGGAGAACATTCTGGCTGAATACCGCTCCCTGGAGAACAATATAGAACACGGCAAGTTGCAGAGCGAAGGCGATGTCTCCAGATTCCAGGGCGAGTTCGCTGTTCTGATGCGGGGCACCAACGCTATTCTTTCCCGCTTCCGTATGGTGGTGGAAAACATCCCTTCGCCCGTGGTCATGTTGACCAAGGATTGCCAGGTTGCCTACCTGAACAGGGCGGGCCGCGATGTGGCCGGGACCGACTATGAGGGTAAGACCTGCAAGCAGGTCATGCAACGCGAAGATTCCGACACCCCTTCCGACGCCCTGAGAAGGGCGGCCGAAACCTTGAAGCCCGTTTCCGCCGAGACCCGCGCCCACCCGCAGGGCAAGGACATGGACATCAGCTACACGGCCATTCCCATGCTCGACGCCAAGGGCGAACTGGCCTCGGTACTGCAGTTGATCACCGACCTTACAGCCATTCGCGGCCAGCAGCGCATCATGCTGCAAGTGGCGGCCCAGGCCACGGAAATTTCCAACCGGGTGGCCGCGGCCTCGGAAGAGCTCTCCGCCCAGGTGGAGCAGGTCTCGCGCGGGGCGGAGATGCAGCGTGATCGTGTGGACTCCACTGCCAGCGCCATGACCGAAATGAACGCCACCGTGCTTGAGGTGGCCCGCAGTGCCGGCCAGGCCTCGGAGCAGAGCAACGGCACTTACAAAAAGGCCGAACAAGGCGCTGATCTGGTGCGTCAGGTCACGGGCGCGATCAACGCTGTCAACGCCGTGGGCCAAAAACTCAGAAGCAATATGGAAGAATTGGGCAAGCAGGCCGAGAGCATCGGCGGTGTGATGAACGTCATTTCCGACATTGCGGATCAGACCAACCTGCTGGCCCTGAACGCGGCTATTGAAGCGGCGCGGGCCGGGGAAGCCGGACGCGGTTTCGCGGTTGTGGCCGACGAAGTGCGCAAGCTGGCGGAAAAGACCATGCAGGCCACCCAGGAAGTGGGGAGCAGCATCAGCGCCGTGCAGCATTCGGCCAGAATCAACATTGAGGAAGTCGGACGCGCCGTGGCCAGTGTGGAAGAAGCCACGGGCCTGGCCAACTCTTCGGGCGCGTCGCTTTCCGAAATCGTGGAACTGGCCACGGCCAACTCTTCGGTGGTGGCGTCCATTGCCACCGCTGCCGAGCAGCAGAGCGCCACTTCTGAAGAGATCAACCATGCCATTGAAGAAATCAGCCGCGTGGTGGGCGAAACCACCGAAGGCATGATCCAGTCTTCCGCGGCCGTGCAGGAACTCTCACAGATGGCTCAGGAACTGCGCCGGGTTATGGAAGGGTTGAAGTAGGAGTAAGCAGCCGGGCCGCACGGGCCGGTGATAGCAGATACACTGCCACCCCGCCGGAAATTTTCGACGGGGTGACGGTTTTTTGAGGATTCATGGTTATGCGGCACAGTACTTTTTCGCTCTTGCGCCACGGTTTCATGCTTTTTGCCGTCTGTATCCCGCTTGTGCTCGGCGGCTGCGCAGCCAAGCACGGTCCTGTGCGGGCAGCAGGGCGTTTTCCCGAGAGTCCCGCGCTGACTCCGGCAAAGACGCTGGAGCAGGCATTGGCCGAGGGTAAAAACGAAAACCGGAACGGCCTATCGGTGAGCGGCGGCTGGGGGTTCAGGCGCGGCGATGCCTGTGTTTTGGCTATGCCCGCAGGCAAGAAGCGAGAGAATCACAATTCCGTGCCTCTGGAGCGGCTGCTGGTACAAACCCGCAATGAAGTGGAGTTCACGCATACGCCGCCTGCCGGACAACGCTACACGGTGCAAGACTACGGCACTGTCTCGCGTACCCTGTGCACACTGGACGGACGGATGTATGCGGTCTGGCAGGGCAAGGTTACCCTGATCCCGCAGCAGGACGCTCCGGCGGCCGGGCAAAGCCAAGCTCCGTCCCGGCGCTATGCTTGGGACAATAGTCCTCGGGTCGTGCAGCGCGAGTATTGGTTTGATCTTACCGACACCAGCACGGCCAATAGCGGCGCGGCGGCCAAGGACGCGGCCGGACGTTCCAAGGCGGCTCAGTCAAGCGCGGACCGGCCGTAAGGCTTGTAAGCGGGCTTTGTTTACAGAGGCCCACATTGGGCCGCTTATGACAAAATGGCACAAAAAAAGGAGCTACATTTGTAGCTCCTTTTTTCTTACTCACTGGCGGAGAGGGAGAGATTCGAACTCTCGATACAGGTTTAAGCCCGTATACTCGCTTAGCAGGCGAGCTCCTTCGGCCGACTCGGACACCTCTCCGGGCTTGCGGCGCAGTACCTGTCAAGGCGGCGCTCAAGGTAAGGTGCATGTTTAGCTCAAGCGTGCTTTGCTTGTCAAGAATATAAGGGTGGCGACAGTGCCCGGTTTGCGGTGATACTTCCCACATTTTTTATAAAAAAGGCATAACACCCTAAAGGAGTGATGGAGACGGCCGATATGTGAGGTAACAGTGAGCGGGAGAATCCTGCTCAGAATTGGTAAAAACCCTTGCAAATTCGGCTGTATTCTTTGTAGGGGCAGGAACGGTGACTTTCCGGGAAAAATATTATCACCCCCCTAAAGAGTCACTTGAAGCAGCCGATAAGTGAGGTATCACGGCGGCAGTGTCGCAAGGAAGCGACCGGCAATGTGCACCGCTTGAACCGCGTAATATTCATGGAGGAATATTATGAGTCTCGTTATCAATCATAACATGATGGCTATGAACGCCGCTCGTAACCTCGGCGCTTCCTACAACAACCTTGCTACCTCTGTTCGTCGTCTGTCCTCCGGCCTGCGTGTCGGCGCATCTGCTGACGACGCCGCCGGTCTCGCGATTCGCGAACTTATGCGGGCTGAAATCGCCGGCTTGAATCAGGGCGTGCGCAACGCCAACGACGCTATCTCCCTTCTTCAGACGGCTGACGGCGCTCTGGGCGTCATCGACGAAAAGCTTATCCGGATGAAGGAACTGGCCGAACAAGCCGCGACCGGTACGTATAACTCTGACCAGCGTCTGATGATTGAATCCGAATATCAGGCCATGGCTTCGGAAATCACCCGTATCGCCAACTCCACGGACTTCAGCGGCGTACACCTGCTTAACGGCAACCTGTCCGGTGATACCCACGACGGTAGCGGACTCACCTCCACCGGCAAGATGAAGATCCACTTCGGCACCGGCAACGACTCGGCGGAAGATTACTACTACATCAAGATTGGCGATTCCACCGCTTCGGCTTTGGGCGTGGGCAACCAGACGGCTGCCAGTAACGATGCCTACACGGTTTCCACTCAGGTCGCGGCTCAGAGAGCTCTGGAAGGCGTCAAGCAGGCCATCATTTCCAAGGACAAGATTCGCGCAAGCCTCGGCGCCATGCAGAACCGTCTGGAAAACACCATCAGCAACCTGCAGATCCAGGCTGAAAACATGCAAGCCGCTGAATCCCGCATCTCTGACGTTGACGTGTCGCTGGAAATGACCAACTTCGTGCGGAACCAGATTCTTACCCAGGCCGCTGTGGCGATGCTCTCGCAAGCGAACTCGCTGCCGCAAATGGCCCTGCAGCTTATCGGTTAAGGGCGGTCATGGGATGGGGATCCCCACAAGAACACCCGTAAAGGCAAACAAGACGACGGCACGCTTCCGCAAGGGGCGTGCCGTTTTTATTAAAGACGTCACTCAGGCGCGGCAATATCGGCACGCAGCCTGGAACGGCGTCGGCCGGTTCCAGGCACTGAAGCGCTATTGCCGGGGTGGGCTTCGGTCAAGGGGATGAGCAGGGTAAAGGCTGTGCCGGTACGGGCGGATGATTCGACTTCGATGTCACCGTAATGCTCTTCCAGAATGCTTTTGGCAATGGGCAACCCGAGGCCGGTGCCTTGCTCCTTGGTGCTGAAAAAAGGCGTGAAAATGTCGGGCAGTTGCTCGGCCGCTATGCCCGGTCCTGAATCGGCAATCCTGATCGCGGCATGGAGATGGCTGTTGCCTCTGCTGACCAGCGTTTCCTCCACAACGAGATTGCCGGAGTATTGCATGGCCTCGCAGGCGTTGAGCAGGATATTAAGCATGGCTTCGCGCAGTTGTTCGGGGTCGGCCTGAACCTCGGGCAGGGACTGCTCGCGGTGCAGAGTGAGGCTGACCGGAAACACAGCCAGGCGGTTTTCCAGAAGGGCCAGAGAGGCGTCCACCACAGCCGAAGGGGAAATTCGCTCCAATTTCAGTCCGGGTCGCTTGGAAAATTCCAGAAAGTTGCTGACAATGCCGTCCACATGGCGGATGGCATCGGCAATAACCGCGAAATCCTCCTGCTGGCGCGCATCCGGAGTCAGGCCGCGCTCCAGGGAAAACAGGCGCAATTTAACCGAGGTCAGCGGGTTGCGTACACTGTGGGCTACCCCGGCGGCCAACTGGCCTACCATGGCCAGTTTCTCCACATGTCTGAGGCTGACGGCGCTCTTGTCCAAAGCAGCCTGGGTGCGGCTTACTTCCTCACGCAGTTCGCGCATGGTGGCGGCAACATGATTCAGGCCGGAATGCTCTTCGGGCCTGAGTTCTTTTTCAATCTGTTCCAGGGGGCGCAGAACCTCGCGGGCAATGGTGCGCCACAGCGCTGTGCCGAGCAGCAAAAGCAGGAAGCAGGCGCTTAAAACCACCCAGGTGAAGGTTTCTTCCAGATACACGGGCGCAAGGCCGGCCATGTCGAGGGCGGTCAGCACGAAGAGCACCAGACTGGTGAGCATGAGGACCAGCAGGAACATGGCCAGGCGGGCGCCAAGGGTTTCGGGAACAGGAAGGATGCGGAGAAGCGGGTGCTGCATAGAGCATGTTACCCAGGCGGATGTATCCGCTACTCGGTCTGGGCCAGGATCAGTTCTACTTCGTCAAGCGAAAGCCCGGTGGCCTTGGCCAATTGCGCGGACGTCCGCCCTTTGCGTTTGCCGGAAATAATCACTTCGCGCAGAAACTGCGGGGACCGGCTCATGGCCTGTGCCTGCTCAAGCAGGGAGTTCAGTTCGGCGCTGCGCTCCTCAAGGCTGGCGTTCAGGCTTTGCAGGCCTGCTTGGCGTACTGTGAACGACTGCATCAGCTCGCGTTCCAGTTCCGCATTGGTGCGTAATTTATCCATAAGGGTCTGCTGCCCTTCGCTGAGTTTGAACAGCAGATCCTCGGACTTGCGCAGGCGGATGAAAAAGCGCAGCAGCAAGGCAAAAAGCACAAGTTCAGCCAGGCTGATGACGATAAGTATCCAGAGTTGCATATATCAAATCTTCACGTTCACGATATTTCCGGCCCAAGGGTTGCTGCCGGCCGGTCCGGGCTCGTTGTTGTCAAAAGGGTCCTGCTCAGCGCTATCTTGTCCGGCGTTGGACCCGGCGGATTTTCTCCCGGCGGCGTCCTGCTGCCCGCCGCCCTGACGTTCGCCCCGGTCGCGTACCTTGCGGCTGCGGTTCGAGGGTTCAGTACCGGCAATACGCTGTCCTTCGGCCTTCAGGAGTTCACGGGAAGCTTCCTGCCCGGCCTGGAGCAGGGCATGGGGCTGGTTCTGCTGTTGGTCGACAATTTTTTCCACCAGGCCCATTTGGACTATGGGAGCCGGCAATGTGTTGAGGACGCTCATGGCTTACCTCACAAGGGGCCACATCCGGGGTGCGCGGGCGTTATACCTGCCTAGCTCCCCGTGATGAGATATTCTTCAAAAAACAATTCCGTTACCTTTTCCGACGAGATCTGCTCATTGATCACGCTGAGCAGATCATTTTTCAGCATCTCTCTTGATTCCTTATCGGACAAAAAGGTCAAAGGCTTATTACGCAGATAATAATAGATGGCGTCTCTTACGGCAACGTCTTTTGCGCCGAGTTCAGCGAACAGCACGGGATTTTCCGTGGGAATGGCGAAACTGGCGCGCAAAAAGCGCAGTTCCCCTTCACTGCCGCGCCGCTCGATAAAAAAGCCTCCCAGACGGTACAGGAATTTCGGTCCGGGCGGGGCATCTTCGCGCTGGGGCACGCCGGAAACCACAATACGCTCCGGTTCATGCGCCACCGGCGCGGGTGTCTTGTTTCCGCCAAGCGTGAGCATCAGGACCAGGGGCAGCACAACAAGCACAGCAACTAAAGCCCCGATCAGGATGGCCAGTTTCTTTTTGTCGGCCAACAGGGCTTTGAAACCCGTGACCGATGCCGCATCCACCTCTTTCGGCCGTTGGGCTGGGGCGGGCTTTTCAGGCTCGGCCGCCACTTCCTTGGGCTTTTCCTCTTCCGGCTCTTCCAGAAACGGGGCGTCGTCAATATCCAGTTCAACTTTGGCCCCGCGAGCGGAGGATTCGCTACCGGACGGCGCGGCTTCGGAAGGCCCGTTCTGGGCTTCCGGCGCGGCATCGGTGCGGGGGTCGGTATCTGGCGTCATAGAAAGAGTACGCTCACTGGCGAGAAAGTATGGCCCGGCCGGGCGCGGCCAGGGCCGGGAGCCTGAAAATTCGCGGCGCGCATCCCGTTGTCAACTGCCGGAACACGCGGGTAGCGCCTCATTTTGGGGTGATACATCGTCAGGCATCGTTTTTTGCTCCGGTCGAGTACCATAAGAGTACACTCCCGTCACAAAAAACTCGCCTTCCTTGTCTGACCCCAAACTGAGGCACTACCGACATCGCTCAAACTGGGGAACTACCAAGATTCTTCCGTTCCCTGGGAAGGAACAGGGGGCGCGTCCCGGCGGAACGGGGCAGGAAGAGTCCGCGGCCGGGGCGATCCGTTACGGGAAGATTTTGTCGATCTTCTGTTTCATAACCTCAGCGGTGAAGGGCTTGACGATATAATTGGAGACCTTGGCCTGCACCGCTTCAAGGATATTTTCCTGCTGCGCTTCGGCCGTGACCATAAGAAAGGGCAGATCCGCGAATTCTTCGGAAGCGCGCACCTTGCGCAGGAGCTCAATGCCGGTCATCTGGGGCATGTTCCAGTCCGAGATGATAAAATCTATTTTATCCTTGTTCAGCGTATCCCAGGCAGTGGTGCCGTCGTCTGCTTCCACAATGTTATTGAAGCCGAGCTGACGCAGGATGTTTTTGATAATGCGGCGCATGGTGGAAAAATCATCAACAACCAGCACACGCATATTCGGGTTGAATGGCATGAAACGTCTCCTTTACAAGGCATGCGGTTCGCCGTGGCGAACGGTAAATTCCTTACGTAAGCGCGAAAGAGCCTGCGAGTGCAATTGAGAGACCCGCCCCTCCGTGATGCCCATTACTTCGGCAGTCTCCCGCATGTTCAACTCGTCAGTATAATACAGGGATAATACCAGCTTCTCTCGCGGTGTCAATTGTTCAATAAGTTCAGCTACTCTATCTATGAGTTCCTGGGCGGCGGCCTTGGCGAAGGGCTCTTCCCCGCCGGCGCACTCCACCGGAGACAGGGATTCCTGCATCAACTCCAGGGAAAGGCAGAACTGGTTATGCAGCGCTTCCAGGCCTTCGCGCACCTCTTTGATGTCCATGCCCGTTTCCGCGGCCAGGGCCTCTTCGCTGGGGCTTGCCCCGGTCTGGTGCTCCAGTTTGTGAATGGCTTCGTCCAGCGTGCGCACGCGGCGGCGCAAGGAACGCGGGAACCAGTCCAGCTTTCTCAGTTCGTCCAGCATGGCGCCCCGGATGCGATTTTCCGCGTAGGTATCGAACTTGATACCCATCTGCGGGCGGAACTTGCCAAAGGATTCCATAAGACCCAGGGTTCCGGCGCTGATCAGTTCCGAAAGCTCCACATTGCGCGGCAGCCTGGCCTTCATGCGCAAGGCCAGATACTTCACCTTGGGGGCGAAGTGACGCACAATGCTCTCCTGCTCCGCAGGCGTGCACGCGGTCCAGGACAGGAGCCCGGAGTCAAAACGCTCCCAGGGCTCTCCGCCGGTTTTCCCGCTGCCGCTACTGGGCAAAGAGGAGCCGCTTCCAGAAGAATTTGATGTTGCCATCGAGCGAGTGGGGTACTTCCCAGGTTCGTATGGTTTGTGACACTTCCATCATAGCCCTGCTGGCAGGGCTGTTGGGGTCCATGACGCTGAAAGGTTTCTGGCTGATCACGGCCTTACGTACAGCGGCGTCTCTGGGGATCATGCCCACGTAGTCGAGGCCGATGCCGGCAAGAAAATGATCGCAGGCTTTGTACAGGCGGCGGAAAATATCGAGCGCCGACTTTTCGTCCGGGGCCATGTTTACCAGTATCCGGAAATCGTTCACCCCGTGGTTCTGCTGCATGACCTTGATCAGGGCGTAAGCGTCGGTGAGCGAGGTGGGTTCCGGGGTCAGGACGACCAGACGTTCCTGGGAGGCCAGGTTGAAATACATCACGTTGTCGTTGATGCCCGCGCCTGTGTCCACGATCAGGAAATCAACCGTGTCTTCCATTTCGTCCATGGCTTCGAGCAGGGTCACTTTCTGGCCCATGCTGAGGGACAGCATCTCGCTGACGCCGGAGGACGCGGGCAGTATTTTGAAGCCGTATGGCGTGTCCATGAGCACATCGGAGAGGTCCGCCCCTTCGTGGAACAGGTGGAACAGATTGTGGGTCGGGGTCAGTCCCAGGATCACGTCCACATTGGCAAGGCCAAGATCCGCGTCCAGGAGGACCACCTTTTTGCCTGCTTTAGCAAGGCAACAGGCAAGGTTGACCGAAATATTGGTCTTGCCGACGCCGCCTTTACCGGAGGTGACGGAGATGACCAGGGGCAGGTCAGATTTCATAAGCGGCTCCAGAAACCGTTGGAGTTTGAATGAGTGTATTCATTTTATTGTAAAGCTTCAAGTAGCTTGTCCTTTATTATACGTTTCTCTATGCCCCGGCGGGCAGTTCCCGTTTAAAAAGCAGTCGCCAGAGCATGTTTTCCTTGGCCGGAACAAGGGAATTGCCCAGGCCCGGCCCAAAAGACAGGGCTGAGACGGGCAAGCCCGTGCTGACAGCCACATTGACGATCTGGCCGTAGTGCTCGGCCTCGTCCAGTTTGGTCCAGACAATACTGCTGGCGTGTGGCACGCGGTAGCGCTCCAGCACGCCGCGCATCTGTAAACTGCCGTAATGCGGCGGCAGAACCAGGTGCACGGCCAGATCGTCCGGGCCTTCGCCGCACAGATCCGCCAGACCCGCATCGGCAATCAGGGTACTCAGACTTCTGTTGCGGGAAAAGCCGGGCAGATCCACAATGACCCGATCATAGTTTTCGCGCAGGGCTTCGTTCAGAGACGTCACCAGTTCCAGGGTGGTGGAGGCTTCCTTGTAAGCCAGGTCGGAAAGATCGCAGTAGTGGCGGAGCAAGAGGCGGCCGTTCCCCCGGGTGGCGTCCGCGTTGAGCATGCAGATGCGGCAGGCCGGGGCGGCACGGCGCAGACTGAGGGCCATGCGGATGGCTGACGAGGTTTTGCCCGCGCCAAAGGGACCGGCGATCATATGCAAGCGCTGGGGCCAGGCTTCCAGGCCCCAGGTGCGCACCGGCACCAGTTGGGCCAGGGGGGCAAGAATGGAAGCCGTGGGATCGGCCTGCAGGCGCTGGAAAATATGCAGCACGGCAGCGTCTTCCACGCCCTCGCGCTGTAAAAATTCAATGGCCAGACGCTGGCGGGGCGGCAGCAGATCCAGGCGCAGGGAAGGCTTCATCAGCGCCAGCAAATGGTTCTTGATGCTGCTCCATTCCTCGTGCCAGTGCTGCCAGCCGGGCGGCGGCGAACCATAGGGGCCGGTCTGCATTTCCGGCTGCCCCGTAGCCTGCCCCTTCGCCTGCGCGGGCGGCATTGCCGTTTGTCCCGCTGTCTGTCCGGGCGCGTCTGTCCGGGCGGCGGGCCGGGACTGCAGCTTGCCACGCGACGAATAGGTGGGCGCAACGTCTTCGTTTTGCCCGGTTTCCTGTTCAGCAGGAGGGGGAAGATCGGACGCTTGCCGCGGCATGGAGAAGCGCGCGGGGCTGCCTCCCAGGGGTTCAGAGCCGGAAGCGGCCGTGCGGGCGGGGGAAACCGGCGCGCGCTCCAGGGCGGCGGTCATGGTAATCAGACCGTCTTCTTCCTGTGTATCAAGGATAATGGCGTCCGGACCAAGCTCCTTCTTGATCAGGGCCAGTACTTCCTTGCTGGTGGGCGCGCTGAAACTTTTTATCTGCATGTCCGGTGGCCTTATGAAGTATTCACTCTTGGATTGGAGGGGTTCCACCCCTCCAAACCTCCCCGCCAGGGCCTAGCCGGCCCTGGACCCGGCATTCCGGAAAACGGCTTTGCCGTTTTC
>JGI24704J35079_10000411_pt1 | contig 20303 bp, 14 predicted proteins | sample TergutNt197P3_FD_35079 | JGI IMG/M metagenome (IMG submission 35079)
TTGTTCTTTTTCTGATAAAAAGAACCAAAAATCAAGACTTCGTGCGCTTCGCTCGTTGGATTTAACGTTCGGTCGGCTAAAATCTATGAAACTCGCTTCGCTCAAACAGCATAGATTTTTGACGCCTCCCTCTCTATTCAACGGCTTACCACACGAGGTCAATATGGTACGAGTACCTCGTAATGGCTCAACATCGTTATTTTGTACTTTGTTTATTGTTAATTGAAAATTCCAATTCATTCTCAATTCTTAACTCTTAACTTTCAATTCTTAACTCTTAGTTCTTAGTTCTTAACTCATAAAACTATCTCGTTAATCTATTTAGTCGTTCTTCAATCATGCCGGCAATTTCGTCATTGCCTTTATATTGATTCTTCAGACTATTCAGATAAAGACGTGCCTGAGACTCATCTCCTTTCCGTATATACACATCCGACAGCAGGACAAAACCACGCGCTAACCAGTATTGATGCGGAGTGCTCTTTTCGATAAAATTCATCAGTTCTTTTTCGGCTTTATCCAATTCATTCCGGTCGTAGTAGTACTGCGCCAACAGGTATTTACCTTCGGCGCCATACACTGTGCGCGTATCCTGACTCAGTATCAACAGGTCGGCTTCGGCGCGTGTCGGTTCATTCAATGCAAGGTATGATTTGGCGCGCAGGCATCGTGCCTCGGCTTCGATTTCGGGCGATAGCCTTGTGTTTTTCAGCAACTCGTCGGCTGCCAGCAATGCTTCGCGTTGTTGTCCGGTAAATTGAGCGCAACGCATCAGACCCAGTTTGGCCGCGTCGCGGTTTTCGACCGATTCGGCCATTGACTGTAACTGCTTGAAACTGTTCATTGCCGCAGCATAATCTTTGTTTATGTACTCAATTTCTGCTTTTCGCGCCAACGCGTCTTCACTGAATTTGGTGTTGCCGCTCGCAAGCACTTCCGTATAACGTTGTAATGCCTCCGGAAATTCTTTCTGTGAAAAGGCAATCGTGCCCAGATAATAGTTGGCATTCGCACTGAAAGCGCCTCGCGGGAAGAGATTCAGGTAATTCCGCAGACTGCGTTGCGCCCCTTCGTAGTCGTTGCGCATAAACAGCCTCTCGGCAGCAAAATAGGTAAGCGAATCCTGTTCGCTTACTTCGATATGCACAGCGCCGCCAAGTGAATTGACAAAAGTAGCATACGAAGCCACATCATTCAACTCAACATATACCGCCCTCAAATCCTGTACAGCTACTTTCGCTTCTTCGCTGCCCGGGTATCTTGAAATGACTTGTTTATACGCTTCGATGGCTTTATCCAACTGATTGCTGTTGAAATAAAGCATCCCTAACTGATTTCCGGCTTTGCGGGCAAGACTGCTTTGCGGATAGTCTGACAGGAGTTGATTGAATGAAGTAGCTGCCATATTGTACGTTTCGAGCGAAACATACGTGCGCCCTTTCTCAAAAAGCGCTGCCTCAATATATTGCGATGCCGGATATTCGTTTATTAACCGGTCCATTGCCGCTATTTTCCCGTTGTAATCTCTTTGCAGTCCAAGCACTGTTCCCCGTTGGAAAAGCGCATAATCGCCGGATGCAGGTTGAAGCGAAACGCCTCGCTGGTAGTTTTCTTGAGCGGCATCAAACTGCCGGTTATGAAAATAGCAATCCCCGATACGGTTATAGGCGTCGGCCAATGAAGTGGCCGAAGTATTTCTTTCAGCATTGACATATTGGCGGAATGCGGTCATTGCCTGCGTGTAGTTATTCTGTTTAAAATAGCTGTAACCCAGATTGTACGATGCAAGTATGTAGGTTTCGGTTTGCCGTGGTGCATTCGATATATAGGCCTGAAAATCCGCAACCGACTTGCTAAATTCATTTTGTTTATAAAAAGATTCTCCCCGCCAAAAATAGGAAGCGTAGTATGCGTCGCGGTCGCGCGACCCCATCGCAATGGACTGGTTGAAATAATCTATTGCTTTGGCTGTTTCCTGATTGGTATATGCCTGTGTCCCCAACTGAAACAACGCATTTTGTTTCGCTTCGAGAATTTTTCCGCCCGGATTACGTATCTTATTGATGGAAGTGAGGGCTGATTCGTAGTCTTTTGTTGTCAGATAATATTCTACTAAATAGTCATTTACCTTGTCGGCATATTGTGATTCGGGAAAGGTATTCAGGAAATTTTCAAAGATACCGACTGATGCGCCAAATCCCGAAAAGCCTGTTTCATGAATAAGCAGTGCGTAGTTATACATGGCCGTTTCGCGTACCTGGGGATCGTAAGTAGCTGCGGCAGCCTGCTCAAATGCCATGCGGGCATTGTTTTTGTTATCTTGCTTGAGGTAGCACTGCCCCATAAATAAATTGGTATTCTGGGTTAAGGCATCGGATCTGGTTGTTACCCGCGAAAATGCTTCAATCGCATGGATGCAATCTCCCAAATTGTAATAACACACGCCCAACAGGTAGTTTTCGCCGCGCATCGGATAAGGTGAGATGTCAGCATACCTGCGCAGGAACTCCAACGCTTTTGTCTGATTTCCTTGCTGGTAATATGAATTTCCCAGAATACGGTATACCTCGTCGTTGTTTTCGCCTGCGGGATAGAGACGGAGCAATTCTTCGCCGCCGGCGATGGCTCGTTCGTATTGACTTTGTATAAAATATATCTGTGTGATATAATAAAGCGACATTTCGCGGTATTCGGGGTGATTCCTCAGTCTCGAAAATTCGGTGATTGCATGATCGTAATTCCCTGTTGCATAATTGATATAAGCTAAATAATACGATGCGGCATCGCGATAGGTCGTTCCCACTTGCTGTGAGCGCAGGAACCAGGAACGCGCTTCGTCCATCCTTTCCATCTGCAACAACGAATAGGCCATCCGGAAACAGTAGTCTTCCTGTTGCTTTGTTCCAAGACTGTATAACTCTGATTCGTTCAGCCAATAAAGCGTCGTTTCATAGTCTGCTTCTGAAAACCAGGAAGATCCAATCAGGAAACATATTTCATTGTGATGTCGCGTATCAGGGTATTTTTGCAGAAACGATTCCAATATATCGATNACATCGTCNCGTCCCTGCTTAAAAGCAATGCAGGCCATCATATAGTCTGCTTCCTGAATAAAATCGTTATTCACAACGGATTGCCTTTTATACGCTTCTAATTTGTCAATGCAGCCCGGATAATTTTGGAGTTCAAAAAACTCTTTGGCTTCGTAGAATAGCCTTTCGGGCGCTTCAAACTGATAAGACCGCTGCCCGTAGACAATCAGGCAAGTAGCAGTCAGATAGAGTGAAATAAGCGTTTTTCTCATAAAAACTAATTTAAAAATTTAATAATTTAAAGATTTAAACATTGAATTTGATGTTTATTGTTTGCAAAGATAGTATATTCAATTGAGAATTGAGAATTGAGCATTAAGAATTATAAAAAATTAATGATTTTTAAACAAACTAAACTCTTCGAGNTAGCGAAAACGCATTAACGTTAGTGCTTTTACTGCCATGTATAAAAGCGCGTTAGCACTNGTGCNTTAATAGCTGAGTGCGAAAGCGCGGTTTACCGGTAATCGAAGAATTTAACCAATTTGCGGCTCAGGGGAGGCATTTGTTTTCGGGCAATCAGTTCTATCGGTTCAAAGATCACATCGGGGGCTACGCGCACTTTTGAGCGAAACAGATCCTTGATTTGTTTTACAAACAATTCGCTGTTGTTCAGGCTACCCACGCGGATACAGATATTATCCGTTCCAATTGTGTTGGTGTATACTTCGACGATATAGTTTGTAATGGCGGGGATATTATCAAGGATATCATACAATGCGACAGGATAAAGTGTAGTTCCCTTGTATTTAATCATTTGCCCTTTGCGACCGATGATTGGGCCCAAACGTATTGAATGACGTCCGCAGGCGCACGGTTCTTCAAAATGCACGCTGATATCGCCGGTTTTAAACCGTATCATCGGCATCCCTTCCACTCCCAGCGTGGTAATGGTTATCTCGCCAGGTTCTCCTTCCCCAACGCGCCGGTTGTCATCGTCGAGAAACTCAACAATTGTCAAATCAGGCTTGTGATGCGCACCGCACTGAGCTTCACACTCATTGAACGACGATTGCATTTCGGTAGAAGCATAGTTCGAATAGAGCGACAATTCCGGCCACAACGAATGGATTTTTTCNCCCAAAATATTAAATGTATGNTCGTTGTTGCGCAAACCTTCACCGACGCATATTGCCTTTTTGATGGACGATTTACGGTANTTAATNCCTTGCGCATCGGCAAANTCAATCAGTTTCAGGATAAAAGAGGGGACGCAATTCAGCACTGTGGTGTGAATGTTTTTGATGGTGTTCCATTGCAACTCAGGGATGCCGTTTCCGACACGGATAATCCCCGATCCGAACTTAAAACTTCCCAGCAGGCAGGCTAATCCTGCCATAAAAGCGCGGTCGTTGGTCACCATCAACTGTATGATATCGTCAGTCNTACATCCGCAAAATGCGTATGAGAGACATTCGCTCANCGCCAACCGNTTCAAATCATTTTGGGTCAGAGCGAATGTGACCGGTTCGCCCAACGTACCGGAGGTAGTGACATAATCCAATATTTGTACGGGCTGAACACAAAGAAATTCCATATTCCGGAGCTGCAAATCCTGTTTGGTAGTGACAGGTATTTGCTGCAGGTCTTCCAAGGTTTTGATTTTTGCAACATCAATCTTTTCCTGTTCAAACAGTTGTCTGTAATAAGGCGAATTAGTACCGGCATACGCAAGTGTTTCCGCCATTTTCGTTTCCTGTAATAATTGTATCTCCTGCAGTGGTAGTCGTTGAAGTGTCTCGCTATTTATCATCTTAATTAAGTTTTTCAGATGACAAAAATACAATTTTAATTTAATTGTTGTATCTTTGCATTAATTATTGCGACCTTAATGGTACAATGGACAAAAAAGAAATAAAATTTTCAAAGCATCTTTTTTGGGATGTAAACGAGCATGAACTTGATAAAGACCAATGACAGAAAATAATCCGGAGAAAATNCCATCTCCTTTGCTTTCACTTGTACCTGTACTCGTATTGGTCGGGTTATTATTTTTTACGATTCGTATTTTCGGGAGCAATGCTTTAGAAGGCGCCAGTCAGGTGGTATTACTGGTAGCCACAGCGGTTTGCATTACGATTGCCATGACATGTTGCAGCGTCAAATGGAAACAAATCGAAGCTGCCATTGTCCGTAATCTTTCCGGCGTAACTGTTGCCTTGATTATCCTGTTGCTTATTGGAGCGCTTTCAGGCAGTTGGATGATCAGCGGCATTATTCCTACATTGATTTATTATGGCGTAAAGATTATTCATCCGGACTATTTTTTAGTCACTACCTGCCTGATTTGTGCGCTTGTGTCGATTATGACAGGCAGTTCGTGGACAACGGTTGCGACGATCGGAATAGCCCTTTTCGGTATCGGACGTGTACAGGGCTTTCATGAGGGTTGGATTGCAGGCGCCATTATATCGGGCGCTTATTTCGGAGATAAAATATCTCCATTGTCCGATACTACCGTAATGGCCTCATCCATAACCGAAACGCCATTGTTTACGCATATCCGATATTTGATGATTACCACCGTTCCGTCCATTCTTATCGCATTGCTGATTTTTCTGATTGCCGGCTTTTCGCACAAAGGCACTTCGATGGAAGAGATAAAAGTCTTTACNGCGGCATTAAGCCAATCTTTTCATATCTCTGCCTGGCTGCTACTTGTTCCTTTGCTGATGTTTGCACTGATAATCAAAAAGATGCCTCCTATCGTTACACTCTTTCTTGCTGTTTTCGGGGCAGGTATCTGCGCGATTATCTTTCAACCTGAACTGTTACATCAGGTAGCAAGCGCAGATAAACACAGCGCATCGTCCGTTTTCGAAGGGCTGATTATCACATTGAGCAACAGTACGCAAATTGAGACAGGCAATCCGATGCTCAACGAACTTGTTTCCACGCGAGGCATGGCCGGCATGATGAATACCATCTGGCTGATTATCTGTGCTATGTGCTTTGGAGGGGCAATGACGGCAAGCAATATGCTGACAAGTATGATGTCGGTTTTTTTGCGGTTCGTAAAGCGCACTGTCGGGTTAGTGGCTTCTACTGTCTGTACCGGATTAGTGCTGAATATTTGTACGGCCGACCAGTATCTGTCGATTATCCTGACCGGTAATATGTTTAAAAATGTGTACCGCGAAAGAGGTTACGAAAGCCGGCTTTTAAGTCGGACAACCGAAGACTCGGTCACGGTTACCTCCGTATTGATTCCCTGGAACACCTGCGGGATGACNCAGGCTGCCGTGCTTGGCGTACCTGTGTTCGTCTTTTTTCCGTATTGCTTTTTCAACCTTATCAGTCCGCTGATGAGTGTTTTGGTGGCGGCGACGGGGTATAAGATAAAGAGAGTTATGAGCGTCGACTAAAGTCGAATTTATTCGACTTCAATCGACTTCAATCGATAATATTTTTTTTAAAAAATTATGAAAAAAATTAAAATCTCCCTATTAGGTAAAGTAGCTATCGCCATCGGGCTGGGTATTGTTTTCGGCTTGTTTCTGCCGGCAAGTATTGCACGTATTTTCGTGACGTTCAACTCATTGTTCGGGAGTTTTCTCTCGTTTGCCATTCCCTTGATCATCATTGGATTGGTGACTCCCGCCATCGGCGAATTAGGCAAAGGGGCCGGTAAACTGCTGGCCATCACGACTCTTATCGCATATAGTTCAACGCTTTTTTCGGGTTTTTTCACTTATTTCAGCATGGATGCTTCATTACCTGCGTTGCTTTCGGGAGGGACACAAGTTTCTTCTCTTGAAAATCCCGAAGAATTAATGCTTCTTTCTTATTTTGAGATTGCCATGCCGCCGGTGATGGAAATCATGACAGCCTTNCTGCTCTCATTTGTGATNGGCTTGGGACTGTCGGTCAATAAAAGTGTTACGTTGCAGCATGTATTCCTTGATTTCCGGAAAATCATTACCGGTTTGATCGAAGCCGTCATTATCCCTTTGCTGCCGCTTCATATTTTCGGTATCTTTCTGAATATTACCAAAAGCGGTCAGGTAGCTATGATTATGTCGATGTTTGTGAAAGTGATTCTGATTATTTTCATTTTGCATGTTGTGCTGCTGTTGTTACAATTTTGTATTGCCGGCGCTGTCGGGAAGAAGAATCCGCTCATCCTGCTAAAAAATATGCTGCCTGCCTATACGACTGCTTTGGGAACGCAATCGTCGGCGGCAACCATTCCGGTCACCTTGAAACAAGCGATTAAAAACGGGGTTCGCGAACCTATTGCGGCTTTTGTGATTCCATTATGTGCAACGATTCATCTGTCGGGAAGTACCATGAAAATTGTGGCTTGTGCGATGGCTATTCTGTTTATGACCGGCGAACCGGCTACATTTATGCAAATCGCAGGGTTTGTGATGATGCTTGGGGTAATCATGGTAGCCGCCCCCGGAGTACCGGGAGGAGCCATAATGGCTGCAATCGGCGTATTGGAAAGCATGCTTGGATTTACCGACACACAAGTAGCCCTGATGATTGCGCTCTATATCGCCATGGATAGCTTCGGGACAGCATGCAACGTAACAGGCGATGGAGCGATTGCAGTGGTAATGAACAGGATAGCGAAATAATTGAGAATCGAAAATTGAGACTTTATCAATAGTGTTAAAAATTAATGTTTGGCTTTCCGAAGGGAAGCAATTGAGAATGATTGATTACTTTTGTATGTCCAATTAAGCATATTTATCAAATGAAAGTTAAAATTGTAAATAAGTCGCATCATCCTTTGCCTCGTTATCAGACGCCGTTGTCGGCAGGGATGGATGTTTGTGCGAATCTGACAGAACCGGTCGAACTCAAACCTTTGGAACGGAAACTTATTCCGACAGGGTTATTTATTGCATTGCCAAGAGGCTATGAAGCGCAAATACGTCCGCGAAGCGGTTTGGCTATCAAGCACGGAATCACCGTGTTGAATACGCCCGGGACGATCGATGCGGACTATAGGGGCGAGATTGGGGTTATTCTTATCAATCTCTCGTCAGAAATATTTGTAGTTAACGATGGCGAACGTATCAGCCAAATGATCATTGCTTCGCACGAACAAGTCGTTTGGGAGCCGGAAGAAATCCTCGATGAAACCGAACGAGGAGAGGGGGGGTTCGGGCATACGGGGGGAATAAGAATTAAGAATTAAGAATTAAGAATTAAGAATTAAGAGTTAAGAGTTATGGGTGGGGGATTTTCATGAGGGTTGACAATTAGTGTTTGGATTTCGGAAGGGAAGGAATTAGGAATTAGCAATTAGGAATTAGGAATTAGGAATTTTGAATGGAGAATAAGAGAAAATTGAAGAATCAGGGGAAATGGAGATTTTTAAATAAGTTTCAATTTTCCTTAAAAAAATCCCCCTCTATTGGAGGGGCTGGAGGAAGCTTCAATTCTTATCCCCCTTTGGAGGGGGCAGGGAGAGGCTTCAATTCTTATCCCCCTTTGGAGGGGGCAGGGAGAGGCTTCAATACTTATCCCTCTTTGGAGGAGGCAGGGGGAGGTGATTGTTTATCCCCTTCTTTGGGAGGGGCTATGGGAGGCATTAATTTTAAATTGAATAAGTTTGCTTTTTTCTTACGATCTCGCAGTCTTAAAATCTTTCCATCTCATAGTCTGAAAATATTGAAGTCTCACATTCTTAATATCTTACAGTCTTTCAGTATTAACATCTTTCAGTCTCCCAATGTTAAAATCTTAAAGTTTCCCGGTCTGTTAGTTTTAGTATCTGTATTCATTTTCCCTTTGCCGGCAATATGCGTTAATCAGGATACGCAAGTTGAACGATTGAATCTTGCTGCTGCTGAAAAACGAAAACTCGATTATATCTACCTTGAAGCATTAAGTTTGAAAAATGCAGACAAGTACGACGCGGCTTTCGAATTGTTCAATTACTGTCTGTCAATCGACTCAACTGCCCCTGCTGTACATTATGAGCTGTCATCGTTTTATTTTCAGATGGATAAGCCCGAAAAAGCAGTCTCATTGCTGAAAGAAGCTGTCAGGTATAGTCCGGATAATTTTACTTATAAAATGGCATTGGCATCCATGTTGTTACATACCGGCATGTATGGCGAAGCGGCTGAAGCGTACGAAGACCTGATCAGTACATGGCCAGATAAAATCGACTTAAACTATTACCTTGCAGAATCTTATATTCAGGCAGGCGAAATCGGAAAAGCGATCGATTCATTTGACACTTTAGAAGAAATAATGGGCATGCATGAATCTTTCTCTGTACAAAAATTCAGGCTTTATATGTCNCTCGAACAAACGGATGAAGCCTTTCTTGAGCTTACAAAATTAGCCGCTAAATTTCCGGCCAATGCCCGTTATCCGATTTTGATCGGCGATTTGTTTTTAGAGAAAAAAGAACCCGACAAAGCTTTGGAATATTTCAGGAAAGCTCACTCCATTGATCCCGAAAATCCATATTATATAGTTTCGATGGCCAATTATTANGAATCGACAGGCAATGTAGAAGCTGCAGAAGAACAGATTCGCTTAGCGCTTGTCAATGACAAATTGGATATAGAACTTAAAGTGGGCATCCTGACAAGGTATACGCAACAGTTGCAACGCAATAGAAACAGAAGCATAGAAAGCGCTAATGCGCTGTTTCAGACTTTACTCGAACAACACCCGGAAGAAGTGGAGTTAAAACTGATGTATGCAGGTTTGCTGTCGATGCAAGGAAATAACGATGAAGCACGTTTCCTGTTACAATTGGCAACAGAAATGGAACCCGAACATACAGGCGCATGGCAACAGTTGTTGAGCCTTTCCATTCAGGAACAGGATTTTGACGAGGTTATCGAGGTGTGTAAAAAAGGGTTGGAGATATTTCCCGACGAATCCATTTATTATTTCTACATGGGAGTCGCTTATTATCAACTGAAAAAATACAACGAAGCCATTGAGGTGTATAAAAAAGGATTGACAATAATTCCTGAAGAAGACCGTTCGCTACGGTCGGACTTTTACGGACAAATAGGTGATGCCTATTATCATAATAAACAATTGGATCGTGCCTTTGAAGCGTATGATGAGGCGTTGCGTATTAATGAACGCAATATATTGATTTTGAATAATTACAGCTATTTTTTATCGCTTGCGAAAAGAGACCTNGACAAAGCTGAACGAATGAGCGCGCAGTGTGTCAAAATGGAACCAAACAACTCAACCTATTTAGATACATACGCATGGATTTTTTTCGTAAAAGGGAATTATGTGTTAGCCAAACTTTATATCCAAAATGCGATAAACAAAGATACAACCAATAGTCCGGTACTGGTTGACCACTACGGAGATATCCTGTTTATGACCGGCGATAAAGAAGGGGCGGTCAAACAGTGGATCAAAGCGAAGGAAATGGGCAAAGAAAGTGAAATATTAGATCGTAAGATCGCAGATGAAACCTATTATGAAGATTTTGACCCGGACGAATAGCGGATGGGGTTTGAAAAAAACCATTTGNAGGGGCAAGGCAAGCGTTCATCGGGACAGAGCGGGTGTTCATGGGAACAGTGCAGGCGTTTGCAGGGGCAAGGCATGCCTTGCCCCTACGGTAACGGTAAATACGGTTTTTGTCTTTGTTGCATGCTTTTTATTGATTGTTTTCACTTTTAACAGTTGCCGATCGACGAAAAATCTTGCGACAAACAATCGTGTTTTACCCTTGAAAACAGCGCCGTCATTTTTTTCCGCTTATCAAGACAAAGCGTTTCAATACAATACTTTACAGACACGTATCCAGTTCGATATCACCACTTCATCCGGTAACGGGATGGGATCGCGCGGACAATTGAAGATGGTTAAAAACGAACGCATCCAACTATCNATCCAACCTCTTTTGGGAATAGTAGCCATCATGGCGGAAATAACTCCTGACAGNATAAAAATTGTCAACCGCCTGAACAGATGGTATATGGTCGAATCGTTCGATCATATCAAAGGAGATATGGCAATCGATTTTAATTTTTTCAACCTGCAAGACCTTCTCACAAACAGGTTGTTTCTTCCGGGTGAAACCAATCTTACTGACAACCAATTCAATCTGTACGACTGGGAACAGACCGCGACAGGTTATCTTTTGCGCACAAACGATCAAAACGGTTTGCAGTATGCCTTTGCAGCCGATTCGCACGAGAAAATAGTTATGACTGAAATGATCGATCCTTCGACCGGTTATATGTTTGATTGCAATTATCAAAACTTTCAGTCGGCCGGCAGTCAGTTGTTTCCGGCTAATTTATTGATCCGCCTGCAAACAGCGAACAACGAGCATCATTCGCTTACATTGAATTTCTCACGCATTGAGATTGATGTTCCNTTTTCGACAAACTTTCCTGTTCCGGCCAATTATCAGCGGGTCAGTCTGATGCAAATCATTGATTCAATCGAACAGTTATGAAAAAGGAGNCGGCTGAAAATTGCAAAAATGTTGGTAGANGCAAGGCATGCTTTGCCCCTACGGATGTTGGACAACGCGATGGGTCGGATGCGGTACGAAATGGCACAAGAGGTTTGGCACGCCGCGTTTGTACGATGGGGTATTTTCTTNTTTGTTTATTTTTCTCAGGATATATCTATGCACAAAACACTCAAGCGTTGGAGGCGCAACGAAAAGCCGTCTTAGCAGAAATCGATGCGATTTCAAGTTTGCTGTCAGAAATTCGTGCATCAACCCAAACTTCGCTTAACAAGTTGAATTTATTATCATCGCAAGTCCAATCACGCAAAAAGGCCATTACTTTGCTGAATCAGGAAATAACCGGAATAGACAAGGATATCGCCGCCATGAATTTAGAACTGAATGAATTGGAAAAGGATTTGAAAAGCAAGCGCGACAGATACGCTGCTTCGGTTCAAAGTATGTATACACATCATTCATCGCAGTATAAATGGCTTTTTGTATTGTCGACCAATAATTTTGCGCAGCTTGTGCTTCGCATGAGGTATGTCAGGGAATACGCCGCGTGGCAAAAACAACAAGGAATTTTGATTCTCAAAAAACAGGATGAAATCAGCACGAAAAAGATGGAAATTGAGAAATCACGCGCCGAAAAAGTAACGCTGCTAAGTGTCAGAGAAGAAGAGAATAATAAATTAATGAAAGAAGAAGCCGCTCAGAGAGCTGAAGTACAACAACTGAACAGAAAACAAAGCGCTTTACAAACCGAACTTACCAAACAACGCAATCAGGCTACCGCATTAAGTCGTGAGATAGAGCGTATTATAAACAATGACAACAGACGTTCCAATAATGTAACGAGTTCGCGCACGACTACAACCGCCAACAATTATAAAATGACCAATGAAGAACAAAAGCTGGCAGCCGATTTTGCATCCAACAGAGGAAAACTACCTTTCCCGTTGTCAGGCATGTATCGTATTGTTCAGTCGTACGGTGAATATCAGCATCCGCAACTCAGAAATGTACGCTTGAGAAGCGACGGGATTGATATTCAGACAACTGCCGGCAATGAAGCGAGGGCGATCTTCGATGGGGTGGTAACAGGTGTTTTTATGTTGCCGGGAAGCAACTATTATAGCATAATAGTCAGACATGGCAATTACCTGTCTGTTTATAGCTTTCTGAGTGAAGTATTTGTGAAAAACGGCGACAAAGTATCGACATCCCAAAGTTTGGGAAAGATACTTACTAACACTAAAAATGACAATGCCACCATCCTGCGTTTCGAATTGCGCAATGAACGCGAAAGGCTTAATCCNGAAGTTTGGNTACGGTAAGGNAGGAAGCGCCTTAAGGTCGACATAAACCCCGATTTCTTAATCCTGAAGTTTAGTTACGGTAAGGCCTCCCTCTGCCCCCTCTGAAAGAGGGGAATGGCACTCCCCCTGCCCTCTCCAAAGGGGGATAGGATCCTGAGTTTCGTTCAGGTTCGTTTGACAAACATGATCAACGAAAACGTCAACATACTTGAAAATCCGATACTTGTTGATATGGCTGCGCCCAAAACTCCGTAAGCCGGAATCAAAAAATATCCGGAAATAAGCAATACCAATAGTCCGATACAGGAACAAGCCGTACTAACCCTGACTTTACCCGTACCGATAAAGTAATGACTTAATATACTGTTACTTCCCAATGCAATAATACCTACCGCAAGTCCGCGTATGACTTGAGTTATTCCCGTAAATTCGTGCGAAAACAAATATTCCGTAAAAAACCATTCGGGAATCAGCAAAATCAACCCTGTTACAAGCGTTATCGCATAAAAAGTCAATTTCAAAAAACGGATCGTCATACGCTTTTGTTCGTNCGGATCGAAAGTCTTAGCTACCTGACTGTAAGAAATGAAACTCACACTCCGGCTGATATGCCAAACGGATTCCGACATTTTCGTTCCTGCATCCAANAAACCGACATGTCCGAATCCACTCAGGTGTTGCACCAGAAAGTAATTCAGGCGTGATGTCAGATTTTCTGCCAGATTATCAGCGCTTCCCCACAATCCGTAGATAAACATTTCTTTCAAAAATTTCGGGACGGATCGTGGAACAGGCTGTTTTTCATCGGATTGACTTGTTATCAAAGGAAATGCAAACAGCAAACTCACCATCCATGCCAGTCCGTTTGCTATATATAATCCCCATAAATAGCCTCTTGTATCCCGGATATTGGCAATAAAATACATAAAAAGTATACCGAAAAACAACATCCCGCCCTGAACCAGAAAAGTGATGTTGAATCCGCGAATATGATCCTTTCCAAGTAAGATACGCGAATGAACAGATACAAGCGACAGGATCAACGCAAGCAGATATACATCCGCCGCATACCCTTGCGGAATCATCCCGAACAGTTTTAAAACCAACCATGCCACTGCTGATCCGGCAAATGCCCACAGATAAGCCGGCCAAAAGACATAACGTATATCATACCGGTTCATAAAATAGACAATTGTGCTTCCACAGAGCACACTGCTGAAAATCACGGCAATATTAGCCGAAGCATAGATGATTCCGGCCAATCCCATACCACTTACGCCCAACACTTTGGCGTTGATGAAAATCAATGCTAAATTGAGTCCTGCTACAATATAACGGGCGCCAATGGTGGAGAGGATTTTTTTTATTTGCAAGCCGATACCTCCCCCTGCCCCCTCCGAAGGGGGATAAGTATTGAAGCCTCCCTCTGTCATAGCCGAAGGGGGATAAGCATTGGAACCGCCCTCTGCATCCTCCGAAGGGGGATAAGCATTGGAACCGCCTACTGCCATATCCGAAGGGGGACAAGAATTGGAACCGCCCTCTGCCTCCTCTGAAGGGGGATAAGCATTGGAACCGCCCTCTGCATCCTCCGAAGGGAGATAAGAATTGAAGCCTTCCCCAGCCCCTCCAATAGAGGGGAATTTTTTAAAAGAAAATTGAAACTTATTTAAAAATCTCCATTTCCCCTGATTCTTCAATTTTCTCTTATTCTCCATTCAAAATTCCTAATTCTTATTTCCTAATTCTCAATTCTCAATTCTCAATTCTTAATTCCTGTTTCCTGTTTCCTGTTTGAAATATTTCAACCAAATGCTACTGAGACGCGGCACGCCACGTCTCTACAAATGACATCTATACGTTAATGCCATCTAACAGTTTGAAATATAATGTTATCGCTTCACGGATTTCGGAAAAACGGATATATTCGCCGGCGGTATGTGAGCGTGATGAATCGCCCGGGCCCATTTTAATGGTTGGAAAATTCATCAATGCCTGATCGCTTAAAGTGGGCGATCCGAAAGGTAGTTTCCCCAGCATACCGGCTCTTTGCACAAACGGGTGATTCGGGTCGATTCGCGATGAATTCATCCGAAAACTACGTGCAATCATCTCGCAATCTACTATTTTCCTGATTTCATTGTAAATATCATGATTGGAATAAAACTCGTTGGTGCGGACGTCGACCGTAAATTCACACCGGTCGGGAANCACATTGTGTTGCGTTCCGGCATTAATCATGGTCGTGGTTATTTTTACCGTACCCAACAAATCGCTTTGCAACGGAAATGAAATGCCTTGCAAGCAATTGATTGTCTGTATGGCTTTCATGATGGCATTCACACCTTCATTTCTTGCTGCATGCCCCGCTTTTCCATGACAAATACAATCCAATACCAACAATCCCTTTTCAGCAATGGCCGGTTGCATGGAAGTAGGCTCGCCCACAATGCCGAATGAAATAGGGGGAAGTTCGCCCAATACGCTTTCTACACCGTTCACACCTGAAATTTCTTCTTCGGCCGAAGCCAAAAAAATCAAATTATATGGCTGACTTTTAGCGCTTAACAATACAAATGCTTCATAGAGGGCTACCACGCTTGCTCCCGCATCGTTACTGCCTAAACCATACAGACAATCGTCGATTTCTTCAGGAAGAAACGGGTCATTGTTCCATCCCGAAACAGGCCGAACGGTATCAATATGTGAATTTAGCAGTATGGTAGGGCGTCCGGTATCAAATTCCGGCGCAACGAACCATAAGTTATTGCCTTTACGCTGTACCTTATGACCCGTCTTTTGCCATTGCAAAGCAAGATAATCAGCCACATCTGCCTCTTCCTTGCTGAACGAAGGCCTTGCTATCATTCCCTTCAGGAGGTCTATTGCGTTGTAAAAATGTTCCACTTTTTTTAGCGTTTAGCTATTAGAGTTTAGTTCTTAGTTCTTAACTCTTAGTTCTTAATATTTCTTCGACTTGCCGGCAGTCTTTTGTCAATTGTGCCTGTAATGCCTGTATGTTTTCAAATTTTTGATTATCACGAAGATAATGGATAAATTCGATTTCGATGCTTTGATTGTAGATGGTGTCGGAAAAATGCAAGATATGGACTTCGACAGTCGTTTGTTCGCCGTGCAATGTCGGACGCTTGCCGATAGAAAGCATTCCTTTATATCGGACATTGTCAATCATTACCCGAACGGCATATACTCCCATCCCGGGACATACTTTCAAAGGATCGTCAATGGCTATATTGGCAGTCGGAAATCCGATTGTTCGCCCTACCTGATTTCCATGAATCACATACCCCTTCAACCTATACGGATAACTCAGCAAACCGGCAGCTTCTTCCACNCGACATGCGGTCAGTAAGTGCCTGATCTTTGAAGAACTGACATTTTCCGAATCTTTTTCGTAGGAAGATGCTCTTAANACCTCCATCCCACANGCCTTTCCATATTCAACATATTGTTCGAATCCGGCGGTGCGATTATGACCGAAACGATGGTCATAACCTACCAATAAGCATTGCACATGCCACTGTTCTGACAAATATTGCACGATGAAATCGGCAGCCGTACAGGCAGCCAATTCAGGCGTAAAATCCATTACTACACAATAATCAATTCCTGTCGACGCTAATAATTGCAACTTCTCGTCCGTCGAATTTAAAAGTTTGGGTTGAAAACCTGCTTGTAAGACAATCCGTGGATGAACCGGAAAAGTAAAAACGACAGTCGGGAGCTTTCTCTCATCAGCTAATCGCTGCATTTCACGGATAAGGTGACGATGTCCGGCGTGTACCCCGTCAAAAAATCCCACAGTAGCAAGCCACCCTTTCGCGCCTTTCTCTTCTTTATGATGAAGTACAATCATGGCGCAAAGATAGAAATTTTAACTATCTTTGCGGGACGAATAACAAAAAAAAATGATGGAAGTAATTAGTGACAAATTTTTTGAAGGTGAGAGACCTCTGTTTGCCATCGATGATATCAGGCTTGAAAACATTAAGTTCTATCCCGGCGAATCGGCCATAAAAGAATGTAATCGGGTCGAGGCATATCGTTGTGAATTTATGTGCAAATACCCATTCTGGCATAATGACAATACGCTGATAGACAATTGTCGTTTTACGATGTATAGCCGTGCGGCTATATGGTATTCGAAAAATATTCGCATGGTAAACACCATCGTAGATGCGCCGAAAATGTTCAGGGAAGTCGACGGACTTTATATCAAAAACGTCAAAATGCCCAATGCAGGCGAGTGTTGCTGGAATTGCAGGCATATTTACGTGCGTGATTTTGAAGTCAAAGGTGGCGATTATATTTTTATGAACAGTAAAAACATCAAGGTTGATAATTTGAAATTAGAAGGTAATTATTCGTTTCAGGATGCTCATCATGTCGAAGTTCGCAATTCTTATCTTGATTCGAAAGATGCATTCTGGCATACGGAAAACGTGACCGTGTACGACTCTGTTATCAATGGCGAATACCTCGGCTGGTACTCGAAAAACCTGCGGTTTGTGAATTGTACCATATCAGGCACACAACCACTCTGTTATGTCGAAAATTTGGTGATGGAAAACTGCGTGATGATGCCCGATGCCGATTTATGTTTCGAATATTCGACATTGAATGTAGACATCAACAGCCCGGTCACAAGCATTAAAAACCCCGGCGCAGGCAGGATTTCCGCTGAAAGCATCGGTGAAATCGTGATCGACAGAAATTGTAAAAATCCAGGGGCATGCGAGATTCAATTAAAAATTAAGACTTTACATTAGTGTTAAAAATCATAAAATGTTTGGCTTTCCGAAGGGAAGCAATTAAAAATTAAAAATTAAGAATTAAAAATTAAAAATGAGGGGGGAAATAGAGATTGTTTTTATTTACTAAACTCTAATACCTAAATATCTAAACTCTAAATTAAAATGTCAAAACAAAAGCTATCCGACGTCCTTCAAACGGGCAAAATATTGGTATCCGACGGCGCCTGGGGTACCTTCCTTTATCAAAAAGGATTGAAAACCGGGGAATGTCCGGACGAATGGTCACTCTCCCACCCCGACATAGTCAGAGAGATTGCCTTGCGCTATATTGACGCGGGCGCTGATATGGTCGAAACAAACACTTTCGGCGCCAATCGATTAAAATTGAAGCATTACGGGTTGCAAGACAAAGTGACAGCAATAAACGAGGCGGCAGCACGCTTATCGCGCGAAGCAGCCGGTGCTGATAAATATGTGATTGCCTCTATCGGGCCAACGGGAAAGATGCTTCTGATGGGCGATGTAACGGAAGAAGAGTTTTACGATTGCTTTCGAGAACAGGCTGTTGCGCTCGAAAAAGGAGGGGCTGACGCGGTCTGTATAGAAACCATGAGCGATGCCGATGAGGCCGTTCAGGCAATCAAAGCTGCAAAGGAAAATACCGGATTGGAGGTAATCGCAACTTTTACTTTCGACAGGACTTCGCTGGGCGAATACCGCACAATGATGGGCTTGCTTCCGGTTGAGGCCATACGTCGCGCTTTAGAGGCGGGCGCCGATATCATCGGGACAAACTGCGGAAACGGTATGGAGCGCATGGTTGACATTGTAAAGGAAATACGCGGAGCTTTTCCCGATGCGTTTATACTCGCTCAAGCCAATGCAGGTCTTCCTATTGTAGAAAACGGTCAGGACATATTTCCCGAAACCCCCGAAACCATGGCTTCGTATGTTCCTGCATTGATTGAAGCAGGTGTAAATATCATAGGAGGTTGTTGCGGCACAACACCCGCACATATCAAAGCGATAGCCGCCGCCATTCATATTTCGCTTATCCCCCTTCGGAGGGGGCNGGGNGAGGTATAAATNCACTTATNCCNCTTTGGAGAGGGCTAAGGGAGGTGTAAATGCGTTTATCCCCCTTTGGAGGGGGCTGGGGGAGGTATAGCTTATCCCCCTTTGGAGGGGCTGGGGGAGGTGTAAATGCACTTGTCCCCCTTTGGAGGGGCTGGGGGAGGTATAAATTCTAAATTATTGATTATATATGAAATTTGATTTTGATGAAATCATCCCGCGCAGGAACAGCAATTCCTACAAATGGGATTCGGCAGCACACGACGATGTGTTGCCATTATGGGTGGCTGACATGGATTTTCGCACAGCCCCGCCTGTTATTGAAGCGCTTGAAAAACGGGTGCAACATGGGATTTTTGGTTATACTAAAGTGCCGCGAACCTATTATGATGCAGTGACATCGTGGTTTGAACGACGACATGGTTTTGCTTTTCAAAAGGAATGGACGCTCTGTACCACAGGCGTTGTACCTGCATTGTCGGCTATCATCAAAGCGCTGACAAAACCCGGCGATAAAGTTATTCTGCAATCCCCTGTATACAATTGTTTTTTCTCATCTATACGTAACAATGACTGTGAAATAGTGTCCAACCCATTGATATACAAAGACAATACATATTTTATTGATTTTGCTGACCTTGAAAAAAAAGCATCCGACCCGCAGGCCAAACTGCTTTTGCTTTGCAGTCCGCATAATCCTGCGGGAAGGGTCTGGCGGAGGGATGAACTGACCCGTATCGGAGAAATCTGCATGAGGAACGATGTGATTGTTGTATCGGACGAAATCCATTGCGACCTTGTTTATCCGGGTTATAAGCATATTCCGTTTGCGTCGTTGGGCAATGATTTTTTGCAACACTCGGTGACATGTACGGCGCCAAGCAAGACCTTCAACATAGCAGGTCTTCACACGGCTAATATACACGCAGCTGACGAAATTATCCGCGCCAAAATAGACAAAGCGCTTAATATAAATGAAGTATGCGAATTGAATCCATTTGGCGTCGACGCATTGATAGCTGCCTATAACGAAGGAGAAGAATGGTTAGAAGCATTGAAAGTATACCTCTATGATAACTTCCTCTTTTTGAAAGAATATTTTGTGCATCATCTTCCGCAATTTCCGGTCGTCGATCTGGAGGCTACTTATTTAGCATGGATCGATTGCTCTGTATTGCAGCAATCTTCAACTGTCATAGCAGAAAGATTGTTTGAAAAAGCAAATGTGCAGATTAATCCGGGTACAATGTATGGCGCCGGCGGCGAGAATTTTATCAGAATCAACATGGCATGCCCGAGAGAGGTGCTGGTGAAAGGACTGGAGAGGGTAAGGGAGATGAGAGTTAAGAGTTAAGAGATAAGAGATAAGAAATACATATACGAAGCGCGTTAGCGCTTAGGCGTTTATAGCCGTGTGTGAAAGCGCACGGAATTGAAAATGAAGAATGAAGAAACAAGGTAATTTTAATAATTTTCAATTTTTCTTTAAAAAATCTCCCTCTTCCGGAGGGGGAGAGGGATCTTCCGGAGGGGGANACTNTTCCAAATCCCCCTCTTTTGGAGGGGTTAGGGGAGGTAGCTCTTTTGGAGGGATTAGGGGAGGTGGTTCATCCGGAGGGGTTAGGGG
>JGI24704J35079_10000412_pt1 | contig 20300 bp, 15 predicted proteins | sample TergutNt197P3_FD_35079 | JGI IMG/M metagenome (IMG submission 35079)
TATCCGCTCCCTTGTTTCTTCGGCCTTGGAGCGCTCGATATCGATGATGTTTATCCCCAGTTCCGGCGGCAAAAGCCCGCGCACGGAATCCGGCATATCGACCGCGTTGACCTCGTAAATGTAATCATCGGTCACTTCGAACATTTGGCCCATCAGGTTGCCCATCAAAAAATACATCACGCCGATCAACAGCCCCGGCATGACCACCGCTGTGAAAAACAGCCTTTTGTCGCTGAAAATGCGGCTGCATTCCTTTTTCATTATGGTGAGGATATTGTTTTTTATTTTCTTTTCTTTCATTATCAGATCGCCTCCCCTGTGGTTTTGTTGTAAATATCGAAAAACGCGGCCTCAAGGCTCTTTTCGCCCGAAACTTCCCTCGTGGGGGCGCAGACCACCATTTTGCCGTCGATGATTATGCCGATGCGGTCGCACAGGCTTTCGGCGAGGGTGAAGATATGCGTGGACAGGATCACGCTTTTGCCCTGTTTTTTGAGCTCCACGAGAAAATCAGTCACCACTTTCGAGGTTATGACATCCAGCCCGTTGGTGGGCTCGTCGAAAATGATGATGTCGGGGTCGTGCAGTATCGAAATGGCGAGCGAGGTTTTCTGCTTCATGCCCTGCGAGAGGTTGGCTATTTTCACTTCGGCGAATTTGTCTATGCCGAATCTCTCGAACAGGCTCTTTTTCCGGGCGGCCGCCGTGTCCTTTTCGATGCCGTGCAGCTCCGAAAAGAAATCGTAAAGATAGTTCGGGGTGAAGTATTCGTCCAGTTTGAGCTCGTTGGTGAGAAACCCGATGCTTTGGCGCACGTTTTGCGGCTGCTTGATTATGCTGAAACCCCCGACCGAGGCATCGCCGGAATCCGGGTTGATCAATGTGGCGATCATGCGCATCGTGGTGGTTTTTCCCGCCCCGTTGGGGCCGAGCAGCCCGAAAACCTCGCCTTCATACGACTCGAAGCTGATGTCGTCGACCGCTTTGATAAAAGCTTTGTTCAAATTCCTGATTTTTTGCTGCTTTTTTGACAATTTGAAAGTCTTGCAAAGATTTGTCACCGTTAGAATTTCCTTCATGTAAAAATTTTCCCTTTCTTGAATTTTTTAGCTTGATTCAATAGATTTTCGCCTTTTCCACTCCGGATAGAACGCGCAGCGCGCCCTCGGCGAGCGCCTGCATTTCGTATTCGCCCTTGTACACGAGTATTTTCGCATATGCGCCGATCCTCCTTGAAACCGCCGGCACGATCCAGTCCGATTTGGCCATCCCGCCGGTGAGGATCACCGCGTCGACGGGCTCGCCCTCGAAAGCCGCCATATAGCCCAGGATATAGAAAGCGGTGCGGTAGGCCATCGCATCCAAAAGAAGCGCCGCTTCCTTGTCCGAAACTGCGGTTTCCTCTATTTTGATCAGGTCGGCCATTTGGGTGTATGCCATTATGCCGCCGCCCGTGGACAGCTCGCGGTAGAGCTCGTCGCGCGATTTGCCAGAGGCGAAGATGTAGTCCAAAAGCTGCAGATTGGGAAGTTCCCCCGGCCTGTCAATGCATAACGGCCCCTCTTCGGCAGGGCTGCACGCATCGACCATGCGGCCCTTTTTGTGGGCGGCCACGGTTATCCCCCCGCCCATATGGGCCACGACAAAGTTGCAGCTCTCATACGGTTTGCCGAGCTCTTTCGCGGCGCGGCGCGCGACCGCTTTGTGGTTTAGGGCGTGGACTTTGCAGACGCGGCGTATTTTNGGATGGCCCGTGAGATAGCTCTCCGGCATGAATTCGTCCACCGACACCGGATCCGTGTAATATACGGGCTTGTTATAGCGCAGGGAAAGCATTCTGCCGCAAAAAGGGCTCACGTTGGCGGCGTGTTCGCCCCAGCGGACGTGGCGCAAATCATCCAGCAGCGCGTCGTTTACCTCGTATGTGCCGCTTTCAAGCGGCTTGCAGAACCCGCCGCGGCAGGCGATGGCGTCGATCTGCGAAAAATCCGGTATCTTTTCGTTTATCACTTCGTCGATAGCCTCCATGCGGAAATCTATCTGGTCGTAAACAGTGGGAAACGAACGTATCATTTCGGGGTCGTGCCGCTTCGAAAGCGACCATATCTCCCCGTCGTCTTCAAACATCGCGGTTTTCAGGCTCGACGACCCCGGGTTTATGACAAAAATCCTGTACATTTTTCAGCTTCGCTTTCCTTTGAATTGCTTCGATGTACTATGATGATAACATATTTAAAAAAAAATTTCAACGGTTTTTTTTGAAAATATTGAAAAAAATCTACAAGATTATCCGTCGCTTTGCAAATATTCGATGAAAGCGGCAGGATGAATATATCTGTGGCTGTCCTCGCCGACATAGGCCGTATCGAAAATAATTGAAATATTTTTTGAAAAGGAGATAATTGTAAACATTTCCGCGAAAACGTGATATAATTAAATGCTTGACGCTGCGCGAAATGTGTGGTATACTAAAAAACAAGGGGGGATTGTTGTGTCAAAAAAAATCACGCTCAAAATGATATTCGGGGAATACATCAAAAAAAATATACCCCAGTACATACTCGGCATAGCGGCGCTGTGCGCCTCCTGCGCCGCAGCTGTCATAATCCCGCAGATACTGGGCCATATAACAAACTCCTTGGATCAAAATTTCGCCGGGGAGGGCAGGCTCTCGCTTCCGGAAATATCGCGGTGGGCGCTCTTGATGCTGGGGCTGGCGCTCGTTTTGTTCGGGCTCAAATTCGTTTTCAGATCCATAATAATCGGCAAGTCGAGGGACATAGAGTGCTTTCTGCGCTCCCGGCTTTTCGCCCATTTCCAAACTTTGCCGCCCGATTTCTATAACCGCCACAAAACCGGGGATCTGATGGCATACGTGATAAACGACCTCGGCGCGGTTCGGATGGCGTTTGCGATGGGGTTCGTGTTTTTGGTCGAGGGGGTGCTGGTGAATTTTTCGACTATAGTGGTCATGGCGACGAGCATAAATCTGACGCTCACCGCCATCGCGATCGTGCCGGTCATCGCCGCCGCCTTTGTCATTTTTTCCCTGCGCTCAAAGATACGCCGCAAATTCACGCTCGTTCAGGACGCCTTCGCGGATTTGAGCGACAAAATACAGGAAAACCTTTCGGGGATCAGGATAGTCAAGGGCTATGTGCAGGAAAAAAGCGAAATACAAAAGCTGGACGAAGCGAGCCGTGAGCGGCTGAGGCTCCAGATGGAATACGTGAAAACCTCGGCGGCAGTAAACCCCGCCATACAGGCGAGCTTTGGCGTATGCTTTTCCGCAGTTCTCGTTTTCGGGGCGATTTTTGCGGTCAGGGGATACATCGACATCGGCGGCTTCGTGGTTTTCAACACGTATTTCGCAATGATGCTTATGCCGATGACGCATCTTGGCCGGATCGTCGAGATCTGGCAGAAGGCGTTCGCCTCGATGGGCCGGCTCGACGAGATATTTTCGGCCGAAAGCGATATAGCGGATCCTCCCGGAGCCGTGGCCGAAGAGGTGGCAAGGGGCGAAATAGAGATAAAAAACCTCGATTTTGCATATGCTGGGACAAAGACGAATGCGCTTGAGGACATATCCATATATGTGCCCCCCGGCGGAACCCTCGGAATAACCGGGGCGACCGGGACCGGGAAGACCACGCTGGTGAACCTGCTTTTGCGGCTGTACAAAATCGAGGACGGCAAGATATTTGTCGACGGCGTCGACATAAACAAGCGCGGCGCCGATGCTTTCAGAAAAAACATAGGGTATGTGCCCCAGGACAATTTTTTGTTCGCCGCGCCGATCGACGCGAATATAAAATTTTTCGACGAGCTGATAAAAAAAGAGGCGGTCATAGATTCGGCCAAACTCGCCTGCGTCTATGAGAACATCATGGGATTTCCCAAAGATTTCGAAACGGTGATCGGCGAGAGGGGCATAACGCTCTCGGGGGGGCAAAAACAGAGGATCTCGATCGCGAGGGCGGTGGTCAAAAACCCTGCGGTTTTGATTTTGGACGACAGCCTTTCGGCGGTGGACGCCGCCACGGAGGACATGATTTTGTCGAATATAAAAAAAATCCTGCCGGGCAGGACCGGGATCATAATCTCGCACAGGATTTCGGCGGTGAAAAACGCGGACGAAATCATATATCTGAGCAAGGGCAAAATCGCCGAGCGGGGGAGCCACGAAGAGCTGATCGAAAAAGGCGGCGAGTATCACAGGCAAAACGAGAGGCAAAAAATAGAAACCGAGATCTACGGCGATAAAATCAAGAAAAAAGAAGATGACAGAACCGACGGCGAAAAAATAAGCATAAAGGGATTTTTCGGAAACGGCGGGGGAGGCGAGCTTTGATGGACAAAGGCAAAACAGGCAAAAAAAACATATGGACAAGGATGGTCGCATATTTTAAAACAGCGCTGCCGCTGCTTGCTCTTTCGGCGTTTTTGGCGCTTGCCATAATCCTCGCGGACCTGATAAACCCGTATATAACCAAAATCATAATCGACGACTACATCGGGAAAGGGGACATGCGGGTAAACATATACTTTTTGGGCGGGCTGTACTTGTTTTGCTGCGTTTTGGGCGCGGGGCTGCAGTATGTGCAGGTGAACCTGCTCAACTATATGGGCCAGAAGATAATCCACGGCATAAGGATGCAGATTTTTTCCCATATACAGCATATGTCGCTCAAATTTTTCGACAAAAACTCGACGGGGAGCCTCTTGACGCGTGTCACAAACGACATAGAGGCGATAAGCGAGCTGTACTCCGGGGTCATAATCGATTTATTCAAGGACTTTTTCATGATAATCGGGATAGTGGGCACAATGCTTGCCATAAACTGGCGGATAGCGCTCGTGAACTTTTGCGTGATCCCGGTCATCGTGGTCGCGACCGCGCTTTTCAACATAAAGGCGAAGGCGAATTTTCGCTGGGTGCGCTCGCTGATAGCGCGGATAAACGCATTTTTCGCGGAAAACATATCGGGGATGAAATTGGTGCAGATATTCGAGAAACAAAAAGAAAAATACAGGGAATACAAAGAAATAAACGACGAATACAACAAAGCGGCCGTCACGCAGGTTAGGCTCAACGCGGTGTTCCGGCCTTCGAGCGAGTTTGTCAACTCCCTTTCGATATCGATTCTGATATGGTTCTGCGCCGGGGACATACTCGGCGGGGCGCTGGAGTTCGGCGTTCTGTACGCCTTTATATCCTATTCCAAAAAGTTTTTCGCGCCGATCAACGACTTGGCCGACAAATTCACCACCATCCAGGCGGGGCGCGTGTCCGCCGAAAGGATATTCGAAGTGCTCGACAGCGGCGAATACTCGGAGGATCTGGCCGTTGGGGAGCCAATCCGCGAGATAAAAGGCGAGATAGAGTTCAAAAACGTATGGTTCGCCTACAACGATGAGGACTATGTGCTAAAAGATGTGAGCTTCAAAATAAACGCCAACGAGACCGCCGCGTTCGTGGGGGCCACGGGCTCCGGCAAATCCACCATAATAAACCTGATGGGGAGATTCTACGAGATCCAAAAGGGCGAGATCCTGCTCGACGGTGTGGATATAAGGCGGTACAGGCTCGACGAGCTCCGAAAGTCGATCGCGGTGGTGATGCAGGATGTGTTTTTGTTTGCCGGCGACATCAAATCCAACATTCGGCTAAACAACGGCGAAATAAGCGACAGCCAAATCGAAGAAGCGGCGAAATACGTCAACGCGGACCCTTTCATACAGCAGCTGCCGCAAAAATACGGGGAGCCCGTGATGGAGCGCGGCGCCACCCTGTCCGCAGGGCAGCGCCAGCTTCTGTCTTTTGCCAGGGCGGTGGCGTTTTCGCCTCCCATATTGGTGCTCGACGAGGCAACCGCGAGCATAGACACCGAAAACGAGCAGATAATCCAAACATCCCTGAAAAAAATATCGGAGAACAGAACCACGGTGATAATCGCGCACAGGCTGTCCACCATAAAAAACGCGGACAAAATAATAGTGATCCACGAGGGGGAAATAAGCGAAACGGGAAAGCACGAGGAACTGCTGAAAAACGGCGGAATTTACAGCAAGCTCCACGAGGCTCAAAACCTGTAGCGGAACTCCGCAAAAAGCAAAATATCCGGCTATTTTTCGTATTTATATTTCAATACGCCAAACCCTTTGGTTCGGTTCCAAGCGGCGCCGTGCCGGGGTTTTTTAATTTAAATCCGTTGGATTTGTATTCCTGATAGTCGAAATTTTCGAGTTCGTCGTACCCGAGTTTATGGAATTCGTAAAAACCCGGCCAATTTTCGTATCCGTCCCCGAGTTTGTGTTCCAAAAAAGCGTCCGCCATGGCCATGCCTTGCCGGGGCGCTACATAGAACCCGCCCATTGCCAACACGTTGCATCCGTTGGCCGCCACGCACCGCAGCGCCGCCGGAACGCTTTCAGCCACCGCGCTGTGCACATGAGGGCACTTGCTTGCGGCAATGTGTATGCCCATGCCCGTCCCGCAAAATAAAATAGCCCGTTCGAATTCGCCTTCGGCGATCATGGCGCCGGCGCGCAGCCCGATGCGGTGATACATTTCGGGTTCGCCCCGGTCCCCGATTTTCGCGCCGATATCGGTTATTTCCCAGCCGCGTTCCCGCAAGTGGGCAACAACGGCATCTTTCAGCGCAAGGCCGGCAAAATCGGCGGCTATTAAAACCTGTCTGTCTTCGATGGTTTTCATACGCAATATCTCCTAAGTTATATTTTTATTTCGCGCAGGCGTTTTACGCAATGCGCATAATTTTCAAATGATATGTCAGGCAACACCATATCGTCCAAAGCCGGGAAAAATCCTCCTTGTTTTATCAGCGGCCCCAAATCCTCTATCGCACCGTCTATTTCATCCGGCCCGCCTATAAGCGCTTTTGTGGGAATCCCGCCCGCCATGCCCAGCTTCTTTCCGTATTTTTTGCGCAGGGCATATGGGTCGGCGCCCGAAGCCCGCTCTACCGGCCAGGTGCAGTTGATTCCGTTTCCAACCGCCATGTCCATTATGCCGTCCAACTTTCCGGCGCTCCATAGGGATATGATTTTGATTTCGTAATGTTCAAGCAATTTGACCACCTTGTTTTGATACGGCAGCCAAAATTTTTCATATAGGGCCGGCGATGTGTGCGTCGCGCCTTTGTAAGCGAGGTCTTCCGTGAGCGTGACGAAATCCGGCTTTACCGCTTCCAGCATGGGGCGGAGCGTGCCGATGGCAAATTCGCTCCAATGGTCAAACATGTCGTGCATCATTTCAGGCTCCGTGTAAAAAGCCTCCATGAAATATTCCATTCCCATGGCGTAAAATCCCAAGCGGAAAAAAAACGGGAACAAATGGATCCCCACGGGGTTTTTGCATTTCGCGTATTTTTCGGCGGCTTCTTTTAAATCAAAAGGGACCCTTTCGGGGCAGCACGCGAAACGTTTTTTGTACTTTGCCCAATCCTCCGGGCTTTTGACCGGATGGTCGATATAGCCGTAATACCTCGACGGCGCTTCTTTTTTTCGTTTTACTTTCCCGCCCATAAATTCCGTTTCGATGTAATAGGTTTCATCTTCCCAAAGCTTTTTTATTTCAAAACCGGGAATCGGCCCAAAATTGACCGGAATGATCTCCAATGAGTCCATGCCTAACTTTTCTTCCGGAGTCTGGCCTTTTTTTAAATGCCCCTGGGTCTCCCAAAGCGCCTGTATTTCTCGTTCGTAAGGCTCCACTGCCAGCACGGGCAAACTTCCGGTTTCCTGGAAGTTCATGATCCTGTTAAATTTTTCCCTCGTGTCCATACTTTCCTTCCTTTTGCCGAAATTATTTTTGCAATTTTAAAATTTTAACCGAACAATATTTCGTCGATCCATTTTATCGCCATTTCGACCCAGCGCGCCACATATGGCATCGCCATCGCGTCGTTTGGGGCCACTTCCGAAGTAGCGGTCGATAGGCCATGGGCTCCATGAGGGAAAACGTGTAGCTCGAAGGGGATTTTGTTTTCCGCCAGCGCCTCGCACATGCAAAGCGAATTTTCCACCGGAACCCCGGTGTCGTCCGCTGTGTGCCAGACAAATGCGGGGCAGGTTTCAAAATCCACATGCTTTTCGATGGAAAATCTGTCCAGTTCTTCCCTGTCAGGCTCCCGCCCTTCCGCGTCCGCCAGCCTGAGTATGGATCCCATGTGGCCTTTTGGTCCCGAAGTTATCACGGGATATCCGAGTATCATGCCGTTGGGCCTGACGTCCGATTTTTCGCAGTTCAAGGTATTGGATATGACATCCAATTTCCAAAGGGTCCCAATGCTTGCGGCTAAATGCCCCCCGGCGGAAAAACCGCAAACCACGATTTTGTTTTTGTCGATGTTCCATTCTTCGGCGCGGTCGCGGATATATTTGATCGCCATGGCCGCATCTAAGAGCGGAGCATAACCCACAGCCTCCTCCTTCACCGAATACCTCAGCACGAAAGCGTTCATGCCCGCCGCGAAAAAGGCTTTCGCGACGGGTTCGGCTTCGCGGTCGCTGGTGATGTAATAACCTCCCCCGGGCAAAACGAGCACGGCTTTTTTCTTGAAATTGCGAAGTTCGGGTGAGTTTTCCGAAACATAAGTCGATAGCGTGATGTGGGGCCTGTCGCTCCATAATGAAATTTTTTCGTGGATCATGGCAAAATCTCCTTTTTTGTTTTATGCGTTATTTTTAAAATCAAACAAAAACCTGCATATATCCACGAAAGATATAGTATGACGTCGCCAAAGCGGGTATATGCCGTTTTGTTTTTCACGATCTGTATTTGTGCCGTCAATGTTTCGCGCTTTTGCACTTCGGATTGCCGAAGTATTTTCCCCGTGGGGGAGACAAACGAGGAAATCCCCGTATTTGCCGCCCTCACCGCATAGCGGTTGTTTTCCACCGCGCGAAGCACCGTTTGCGCGTTATGCTGGTATATGGCGGGCGAATCACGAAACCACGAATCGTTGGTCGCAATGATCAGCACATCTGCCCCTTCCGCCACGGATTTTCTCGCGAGCTCCGGGAAAATAGAGTCGAAGCAAACGAGCCCCCCATAACCCACGCCGCCTATTTCCATTATGCCCGCGCTTTCTCCCGGGGTCAGAACGGAATCGAGCTGCGCTATGTTCGAGACAAAAGGAAAAAGTTTTGTCAGGATTTTTTCGGCGGGAAGATATTCGCCGAAAGGCACGAGGTGGCGCTTTGCGTATGGATGGATGAAATCATGGCTTTTGTCGAAAGACAGTATCGCGTTGTATCTTTTTTTTTCGGATTCGTCGAAGTATATAATCCCGGTGAAAAGCGTCAAGTCGTTTTCCGCGGCCAAATCATGCAGGCGGTTGTAAGTGGGGCTGTCAAAAGTCACGCTCACCGGTATCGCGGTTTCCGGGAAAACGCATATGTCTATATCCTCAAAAGCGTTTTCTTCGAGCAGGGAGGCGTAGATGTCAAACGAGCTTTCGGTTTCGTTCCATTTGTCGTATGACGAAATGTTGCCCTGTATTATCATAGCGGTTATTTTTTGGCGCCCTCCGGAATTTTCCAGATGGTCATAATACATGACCCTGAAATATCCGAAATACGAATTGGCAAAACCCAAAAGGATCGCCGCCAAAATCAAAAAGTTGTTATTTTTTTCCGGAATCGTTTTGTTCGACCTATTTAAAATATGCGCCGCGATGCAAGCATTTATGAAAATGATGGCGAAGCTCGCGAAATACGTGCCGAAAAGCGAAAGGCTCTGGATAAAAAACAGATTTTTGTACTGCGTGACCGCAAGTTTTGCCCATGTCAGCCCCGTCATGAACCACGATTGCACCCACTCCGTTATCACATACAGGCAAGCGGCCAACAGCGGGAACAAAAATATGTTTATGTTTTTAAAAAATTTCATCCCCAAAGGAAAAATGAGCATGACGAAAGTTTGCAGTATCGGGAACATGAGCCAAGCGGCGGCGACGATCATCGCGCTTTGGGCAGGGGTCACGCCCGTTTGCTCCATTGGGTACATCCATAAAAACCATATATATGCCGGAAGATAAAAGCCCGCGCAAAAAATCAATGTATATTTCAGCGCTTTGTTTTTTTTATGGTTTTTCAGCCCGTCGAAAAGAACCAAAAAAAACGGGACGCAGGCAAAAAAGGAAATTATTCCCATTTCCGGCCATATAAGGGGAATCGAAAGCAACAGCCCGGAGGCAAAAACAAATAAATATTTCATAATGCAGATTATACCATGTTTCGAAATTTTTGTAAAGAAATTTTTTGAAAAAACTTGACATTTTTTCGCGGTTGTGGTACAATGGCGGCATGAGTACCCAAAACAACGAGCACACAGGAGGAAAATATTTATGCAACAGCCACCTTATCAGCAGCCGCCCTACCAACAGCAGCCCATGTACCAGCCGCCCCCTCCGCCGCTCCCCCCAAATTATCCCGGAAAGCAATTGATGACGATTTCGATAATCTGCGGCGCGGCTTCGCTCGTCCTCGGGCTTTTCTTTTCGCTTTTGACTTACGTGATACCGGTCGTGGGCGCCATCATGCCCGCGCTCGGCCTTGTGGCTTCGATAGCAGGCCTCATCGCGGCGATCCTGGGCAGCAATCAAGCGAAAGCAGTCGGCATCAATTCCAATTTGGCGACGGTGGGGCTCGTCCTGTCGATTATCGGCATGGTTTTTTGTTTTATTTTCACCATCGCCTGCTCATGCGTGGCGTGCGCATATTGCCAGGCTCAAAGCATCGCCAATACCTGGAGTTCCTGGGATTTTAGTTTTTGACGGTTTCGGCCGGTAAACCGCATTATTTCATATGTATCCTTTTTTTGATTTGTTCGGCAGGCAAATACCGCTTTACGGCGTGATGTGCGTGGTCGCGGCTTTTGTTTCGGTGGGTTTCGCCGTTGCGAGGGCAAAAAGATTCGGCGTGGATTCCCGTGATGCGCTGTATATGTGCATATTCGCGATAATCGGGGCCATCGCAGGGGCGAAAGCCGTGGCTGCGCTCGTTTTTTTGGCTCAGGCGGTTTTGCATATGCGCGAAATCGCGGAAGCGGGGTTTGGCCTGTGGGACGTTTTTTACAATGCGTTTGCAAGCACCGGGATCGTATTTTTCGGGGGCTTGATAGGCGGGGCCATCGGGGGAGTGGTTTATCTCAAGAAGTATAAATTACGCCTGCCCGTTTTTTTCGATTTGGCCGCGCCTTGCATACCCGTCGCCCACGCGATAGGCCGCATAGGCTGCTTTTTGGCGGGCTGCTGCTACGGGATCGAATCGCGCTGGGGTGTGGAATTCGCCAATTCGCCGGCCGCGCCGCCGCATGTAAGGCTGTTGCCGGTTCAGCTTATCGAAGCAGACGCGAATTTATGTTTGGCGGCAATTATTTTGATTTATGAACGCTTGCGCGGCGAAAAAAACGGCGGCAAAGGCAAAAATTTGCTGCTGTATCTTGTTTTGTACCCAATATCGAGATTTACGCTCGAATTCTTGCGCGGAGACGCGGCGAGGGGATTATATTTCGGCATATCCACCTCCCAAATCATTTCTATCGTGATTTTCGTCCCCGCGATATATTTATTTTTTTTCAACAACCGAAAAGGGAAAAACATTTATGGACGATAAGCCGGCAAAAAAAACCGAGCAGGAAATATTGCTTGAAATACAAATGAGATCAAAAGACAAAGCGCGAATTCCCGACATTCTGACAATCGTCACCGGAGCCGCCGTCATCTGCGCGCTTTCGGTTCTCATGTTCGTTTTCCCCGACAGCGATTTTTCCGAGCAGGAAAGGCGCGCGCTGCAGCAGTTTCCCAAAATATCGTCGGAGGGCAAATTCTTGGACAGGCTCGCCGACGGAAAATTCACAGCCGAAATAGCCACGTACTATTCCGACCAGTTTCCTTTCAGGGACGCATTCGTCGGAATCAAGGGAGCGGCAGAAATAGCCTTGCTCAAGGGCGAAAACGACGGAGTCATAATCGGGAAAGAAGGCTATCTGATAACAAAGGATCCCATGGACAAAAGTTTCAACGAGGCGAGGGACTATATGAACAAGAAAATCGACGAAATATCGGCGTTTGCCGACGTGATGGACAAAATGGGCAAAATTCCCGTCACATTGGCCGTCGCCGGGCGTTCGGCGGACGTTTTGGGCATATACCTCCCGGCGACCTACCCGACGACCTTTTCGGATAACTTGCTGAGCCTGTTCGTCGGGTTGGCGGACTATGCCCAGAATATAAACCGGCTGGAGCTGGCAGGCCCGATCAGGCAACTGATAGAACGCGGCAACAGCGGGCAGCTGTATTACAAAACAGATCACCACTGGACTACTCTCGGCGCCTATTACGCCTATGTGGAAATAATGAAATCATTCAAGGACGCAAGCCTTGAACCATTGCCGCTTTCGGCGTTTACAAGGGAAATTGCCAGCGACCGGTTTTACGGGACTACATGGGCGAAAGCCGGGGCAAAATGGGTCATGGCCGACGTCATGGAATATTTCAGGTATGAAGGCGACGATAATTTCACAACTTCGATCGTCGATACCGGCAAAAGTTTCAAAGGGTTTTACGACCGTTCCTATCTTGAAACCAATGACAAATACGGCTCGTTTTTAAGCGGAAATAATTTCAGGGTGGATGTGGCCAAAACACAGAATCCGGGGGAGCCGCCGCGGCCCAAGATGCTTCTGATGAAGGACAGTTTCGCCCACTCGGTGGTTCCGTTCTTGGCCATCCATTTCGATTTGGTGATTTTGGATTGGCGCTACGACCAGAGGCTTTCGACTTCCAAACTTGTGTTCGACGAAAAAATCGACAGGGTTTTGTTTTTGCACAACATCGGCAACCTTATCGAAGGAGCCGTATACGGCGTTCCGGGGGAAGGAGCGGGCATGCTCCAGTACGGCGCGGAATCCGCCCTGGAAAGCTACAGGATGGATCAATACCCGATCAAAAAAATATACATAAACGGGAACCCGATAAATGAATATGCGATCATCGTGCCCACGGATGAAAACGACGGCAGGAAATATTACATGAATGCGGCGGAAAGTTTGAGAGATATGATCGCGGAGAGGGCGGGTGTGGAGCTCGAGATCGTGAAAAGCGACGATATTTCGGCGCTCGGAAAAGCGATAGCCTTCACGAACGAAGGGCTGCCCGCCGTGGGGTTTGTCAAAATAGCCACAGAAGGGGACAGCCTCGTGTTCAGATGCAACATAGGCTCCGACAGCCCGGGCTACGCGGCAAGCCTTTTTATGGACAAATACATAAGGAAAGCGACCGGAAGTTTTAACTTCGGGGACGATTTCATTTACAGCGACACGGGCGACGCCGTGATAATGATCCGCCCGGGACAATAACACAGTCATGATTTTTGGGAGAAGATTGCATATGAAAAAAGTTTTTATGTCCATTGCCGTGGTTTGCGTTTTGCTGCTGCCAATTTTGTTTTCGTGCGAAAGCGAAAGTTCCGGAAGCGCCGCCGAAACAAAAAACACCGAGAATTCCGCAAGCGAAAACGACGATTCCGCGCTCGAAGCCATCGGCGCGAAAAAGGGGGAACCGACGGACGCTTATTCCGCGAAGGAAGTGGCCGACGCGGTCATGGCGCTTTACGCCCCGGAGGAGTTCCCCGAAATGGGAATGAGCCATTATTTTTCCGGCGCGGACGAAAACAGCGACAATTATCTGGAACCCGAAATGATCGGAAACTATATTTACGGAATCCTTTCGCCCGTCGCGGAAATGGAATATCTCGAAAGTTTCGCCTTCAATATTCCCGGGGGGAAAAACGTTTTTGAAGCGGACATTTTGAAAATAAAAAAAGGCGAAGAAAAAAATATGGAAGCGGTTTTGGGCGTCCTCGAAGCGAGGCTCAGAAAAAAAGACAATGGGGATGTTTGGGCATACGCCCCGCAAGACGTGCCGCTCATACAAAATGCGAAAGTTATGGCAATTGGAGTTTATGCGATATTTTTGGCGACCACCGACAACGACAGAGCCGAAAAAGCGCTGAACGAAATGCTGTATTCGGGAAACGCCCCGATTTACCCGGAAACCACGGCGGAAGATTTGCCCCAAAACGAAACAGCCGAGCCCAAGCCTGTTTTGGTGGACGAAGTGGTGAACGTCGAGCCCGAGATATTGTTCGAATTGGAACAGTTCACCAGGCCAATCAGCGAATCGGGGGAACCGGAAGAAGGCTCCGCAAGGAGGACCGCAGTCCCAAGCGTCAGCGTGAAGAACTACAGCCACAACACCAGTTTCATGATCGGGGGCAAATGCGAGGTTGGCGCGATGATCAGGGTGACCGGAGGAACCGAGGAAATATACACGGGCTCGGATTTCGGCGACTATTTGGTCGAAGTACCCATAGCGGCAAATGGCTCTTCTGTCCTAAAACTCACCGCCGAACTTGAAGGAAGGCTCCCCAGCGAGGAAACCGCCTTCATCGTGAAACCCCAAAAGAACATCAGCTATTACGATGATTCCGGCATATACGGCGTCGTCTTGGGCTATAACTATATGAGCTATTTCGACGACTGCCTTCCGGATTATCTGGGCACCAACTTGATATCCGAAAAAGAAATAGAATCGCTGAAAACGAGGACCGCGAAAAAAATTTCGGATTTGAGGGACAAAGGCTGCAATGCGGAAATAATATATCTGCTTTCGCCCAACACTATGAGGATTTGGCCCGAGGACGTGCCGCGCCGATATGACGAATACAAAGGGGAAACGCTGCTCAGGCAATGGAAAGAAGGCGTTACTTCCGGAGGGGCTGTGGTCATCGATTTGACCGATGTGATGATGGAACGCAAAAACGACGAAAACGATGAATTCAAGACATGGCACAAAACAGATTCCCACTGGTCGGAATACGGCTCGTTGATCGCCTATGAAGAGCTTATGAAACACATAGGCCAAAAATTCCCCGATGCCGCCCCGAGGCCGCGTTCGGATTTTGAAATATACAACAAAGAAGTCAACTTCGGAGACATTTACGCCACATTGGGCTTGTCGCTCTCGGATATGTGCGAGACGAGCACATTTGTGGAGTTCAAATTCGATCCGCCCCATTACAATCCCGACTACGACACGGGGCACGTAAACATATACGACCAGGATTGCTCGATGCGCATGAGCGTCCGCCCGATCCACGCGAGGGTGCAGTTCGACCACACCACCGAAACAAACTTGAAAGGGCTGAACTTGCCCACCGCATATTTTTTCAGGGATTCCTTTGAGGGCCCTTTGCACGCTTTCTACACCGACAGGTTCAAAGAAGCGAAATTCAAGGGGATGTGGGACTACAGGTTCAACATAAACGACATAATGAAGACAAACCCGGATTACATCATATACGTGATCAACGAAAGAAACATCAAAAATGTTTTGTATGATTAATTTCGCATCAGTTCTGCTACGATTCCGGTTATCTTTTCAACGCAAGATTCTGTCGGTTCTTTGACCGACAGTTTTTTGTCGCGGCTGGCGATCTCCGCGCATCCCTCTTTTAAATTTCTCGGGCTTATTATGACCCGAAGCGGCACTCCGAGCAAATCCGCATCCGAGAACATGACCCCCGCGCTCACGTTGCGGTCGTCGTATATGACTTCGATGCCCCGGGCCGCAAGCTCGCCGTATAATTTGTCGGCTGCGGTTTTCACCTGTTCTTCGTCGGAACGCACCGCGCATATGTGCACCTGCCACGGCGCGATCGAAATTGGCCAGATGGGGCCCTTGTCGTCATGCCGCGCTTCGCATATGGAAGCGGCGAGCCTGCCCACCCCAATACCGTAGCAACCCATTATCGGGTGGTGCGGCTGGCCCGAACTGTCCAAATAGGTCATATCCATCGTTTCGGTGTATTTGGTCCCGAGTTGGAATATATGGCCTACTTCTATGCCCTTTGAAATTTTTATCGAGGGGGTTTTGCAATCGGGGCATATCCCGCCTTCGGTTATTTTTGCCAAATCGCGATATGTTGTGTCCCCGATATCCCTCGACATGTCAAGGCCTGTGTAATGGAAGCCGTTTTTGTTGGCTCCTGTGGCCAAATTGTTCGCCCCTTTTAAAGATTCGTCGAAAAGAACCGTTATTTTGCCGTCCTCTCCGCCTAATCCATAAGGTCCCGTGTATCCCGCGTGCAGCCCCGAATCCTCCTTGACTTCTGCGGGATGTACTTCGGATTTTAGGAAATTTGCCAGTTTTGTCTCGTTTATGTCCAAATCGCCGCGTATGAAAGCGAGCACGTAGCCATCGTCGGAATTTCTTTGATACATCACCGCTTTGCAAGTCTTTTCGGGTTTTATCTTCAAACAGGCGCACAGATCCTCGATTGTTTGTATATCGGGCGTAGGCACGAGCTCAAGGGGATCGGATTTAGCATCGCGCGAATTTTCCGCGATGTTTTCCGCCGCTTCCACATTGGCTTTGTAACCGCAAGCCGGGTTTTGGCAAACGGCTATCGAGTCCTCGCCCACAGGCGCCAAAATCACGAACTCATAGGATACTTTTCCGCCCATCATGCCCGAATCGGCGGAAATGGCGAGCGTTTCGGGAATCCCCACCCTTGAAAATATTTTTTCGTAGGCTTTGTAGCATTCTTTGAAGTATTCGTTCAAGTTTTCATATGAAGTGTGAAACGAATATGCGTCTTTCATCGTGAATTCCCGCACGCGGATCAGCCCGCCTCTCGGTCGCGGCTCGTCGCGGAATTTTGTTTGTATCTGATAGATCATGAACGGGTATTTCGCATAGGTCTGCCCGTACTCTTTTACCAGGGAGACAGCTGCTTCCTCATGGGTCATGCCCAATATATGCGGGCTTTTGTTTCTGTCCAAAAACCGGACGAGTTCGCTTCCCACGCTTTCGTACCTTCCGGATTGCTGCCAAAGCGAAGCGGGCAGCACCACGGGGAACATCACTTCCTGCCCGTCTATCGCGTCCATTTCCTCCCTGATGATCTGCTCGATTTTTCTCGCGATCCTTTTTAGCGGCGTATATGAAGAAAATATGCCGTTTGCCACATATTTCATGTATCCGCCCCTGAGCATGAGCGCATGGCTGTCGATGGCGCATTCCGACGGCCTTTCCTTGAACCGTTCCCCTACGAGTTTTTCCAATTTCATAATATATTTCACTCCTTTTCGTGAATTTCATTGTACCATAAATTTCCCCCAAAGTCAACAGCGCAAAAAATTTTTGTTTGTTCATGGTTTATTCAAGGGTTTATGATATTTTAAGGATATAATCTTAGAAACGGCGAACATGCGCGAAACTATGTTCGGCAACATTGAAATGTATAACGATTAGGGAGGATTATTTTATGGAAAAATTGAAAATCGGGGTGATCGGGCTCGGGGGCAGGGGCCATTACCATGCGCAAATGCTCGCAGGCATGGCAAAGGACGCATCGCTTCCCTGCGAATTGGAAGTGGCCGCTCTGTGCGATGTATATCCGGACAGGCTGGAAGCGGCGGCGGATTCCGTAAAACAAAAAACCGGCGTTGCCCCGGCCGCTTACACAGACGAAAACGCTTTTGTGAACCATCCGCAGCTTCAGGCGATAATTGTGGCGACTTCGTGGCAGACGCATATTTCCATAGCGGCGAAAGCGATGAAAAAGGGCATACGCCCAGCAATCGAATGCGGGGGGGCCAGTAACCTCGACGAATGCTTCAAGCTCGTTTCGGTATATGAAGAAACCGGGATACCCTGCATGTTTTTGGAAAATTGCAATTACGGCCGCGATGAAATGGCGCTTTTGAACATGACGGAAAAGGGCGTTTTCGGAGAACTCATACATATCCAATGCGGGTATCAGCACGACCTCCGGACAATAGCGCAAAGCTGGGAACACCGCCATTACCGCTTGGACCATCACCTCAACAGAAACGGCGAGTTTTACCCGATGCACGGGCTGGGCCCCATGATGAAACTGTTGAAAATCAACAACAAAAACAGGTTTGTTTCGCTCGTTTCGGTTTCATCGAAAGCGAGAGGCCTGAAAGAATGGGCGAAAGAACATTTGCCCGCAGACCACCACATACAAGACAAGACGATCACCCAAGGCGACGTCATCACCACTGTTTTGAAAACCTCAAAAGGGGAAACGCTGCTTCTGACACACGACACGACGCTTCCTCGCCCATACTCGCGCGGGGGCAGGGTGCAGGGGACCAAGGGCATCTGGATGGAAGACAACGCTTCGGTATATATCGAGAACGTGAGCCCCGGCCACACCTGGGAAAATTTCCATGAATTCATCGAAAGGCATGGATACGAACACCCGATGTGGGACCAGTACCAAAAAAATGGGGTAAAGGAAGGGTATGATGGTCACGGCGGGATGGACTATCTCGTGGTGCGCGAATTCGTGAAGAGCGCGGCGGCCAAGGACGAACCGCCTGTGGATACGTATGAAGCGGCGCTGCTCGCTTCCATAACCCCCCTCTCCGAGAAATCGATCGCCATGGGCTCTCATCCCGTCGAAGTCCCGGATTTCACGCATGGCCTGTACATGACGAGATAGGCCGTAAATTTGATGGAAAGTACAAACTACAAAAGCACGCTGCACGCCTGCTATTTGGGATATATAACCCAGGCGCTCATCGTGAATCTGCCCCCGCTGCTTTTTGTGATTTTCAAGGACAGGTTCAATCTCAGCTATACGATGCTGGGAAGCATTGTTTTGGTTATTTTCATCACGCAGCTTTTCACGGATGCGCTTGCCGTAAAATTTGTCGACAAAATCGGCCACCGGACGGCGGCTGTGCTGGCCCATGCGCTGGCCGCCGCCGGCATGGCCATGCTGGCGTTTTTGCCCGCATTGACCCCGCAGCCCTTTATCGGGCTCGTTATTTCCGCCATTGTGTTCGCTATGGGCGGCGGCCTTATCGAAGTGCTTGTCAGCCCCATCGTGGACAGCCTTCCGGGAGAGGCCAAAGCCTCGTCGATGAGCCTTTTGCATTCGTTTTACAGTTGGGGGCAAGTTTTGGTCATTGTGCTGACCACGGTGGCGCTCGGTTTCATCGGCCATGATTTGTGGTTCATCTTACCGCTTGCATGGGCGTTTTTGCCACTCTTCACGCTTTTCAGGTTCACCAAAGTGCCGCTTGTGCCGCCTGCGGAAGAAAATCAAAGGATGCCGCTGAAATCAATGCTCACTTCGAAGATTTTTTTGTTGGCGCTGGTTTTGATGATGTGTTCGGGAGCTTCGGAACAAGCCATGGCGCAGTGGGCTTCGCTTTTCGCGGAAAAGGGGCTTGGCATATCAAAAACACTCGGCGATTTGCTCGGCCCGTGCATATTTGCCGTGATGATGGGAATTGCCCGAACTCTGTACGGCATGAAAGGGCAAAAAATAAATATACACAAAACTTTGGTTTTTTGCTCTGTTTTGTGCGTGCCCTCGTTTGTGGTCACGGCGATTGTCCCGATTCCTGCATTGGCGCTTTTGGGATGCGCGCTCTGCGGGCTGAGCGTGAGTTTGATGTGGCCCGGAATGCTTAGCCTCACTTCGGCGGGCTATCCCACGGGCGGAACCGCCATGTTCGCCATATTGGCGCTCGGCGGCGATCTGGGCTGCTCCGTCGGTCCTTGGCTGACGGGAATCGTGGCAGACCAAAAAGATTTGAATACGGGGCTTCTGGCGGCGATCATTTTTCCGGTTTTGATGATTTTCGGTTTGGCTTTTTTGAAAACGTTATTAAAATCAAAAAAACAATAACTGTAAATTGGGCTATTGTTTTTCGTTTTACAGTTCCGGCTCCGAATCGATCTTTTTGGATACTTCAAAAAAGCCCGACGTCAAAATTCCGATGGGTATCGCCATCAAAAAAATGCCGAAAATGGATATCAGTGAACCAAAAATTTTCCCTATCGGGGACACGGGATGTATGTCGCCGTAACCAATAGTCGTAATTGCCGAAACAGCCCACCAAATACCTTTCAGTATGTTATTGTAAACGTCGGGCTGGGTTTCGTATTCCAGGTCGCAAATGACGACGCCCGATATTATTATGAATATGAAGACTATCAAAACAGACGCCAAAAGTTGTCTGCCTTTCAATTTTATGACTTTTATGAGTATATCCGTTTGGCGCCGCAAAATTTTAAGCTGCGTTATTCTGATAAGCCGCAATGCCCGGAATATGCGAAAATCCATGACAGTGCCTACAAGCAAAGTCGGCAGCAGCGCGAGTAAAATGATCAGACCCCTGAAAGACAATATATACTTTGCGCGCGCTCTGATTGGGTGCGATT
>JGI24704J35079_10000418_pt1 | contig 20131 bp, 19 predicted proteins | sample TergutNt197P3_FD_35079 | JGI IMG/M metagenome (IMG submission 35079)
TCACAGGGAGCCCTGTTATCGGCGCCGCCGCGTTTATTGCTTTGCTCAATTCCGGCGGCTATGGCGGTAAGGTAACGCCGGAGGGAACGGACTTCAGGGTAAAGCGAGTCGGTAGTATTTTTTTGGAACGGCGGCGGCATGATAGATTCAAATTTATAATAAGGAAGGAAGTACAGCCGTTTTGCCCATTGGAGTTCATTTAAAAGCCGTTTGGCATAATTACTGGTTCTTGATTCAGCGGTGTTTTCCAGAAGCCCGCAATATTCGGCCAGCCTTGGCAGGTATTCTTTTTCGAAACTTGATTCAATTTTTCGCTGCCAGCCGTTGATGATACGGTTCATTGAATCATCCAAACGTTCGGGGTTTCCGTCAGATCCCATAATTACGCCGAATTCCGTATAACGAAGGCCAAAGAACAGTTCCTCAAGAATAATGGAAAAAATATACACCTGTTGAAGAGGATCCGTTGGAGCAATTAATTCCACGCCTTTTTTTAAAGAGAACACATCTGAAAAGTAGGGGTAAAGATCCGGAAATAAATGGATCCGATCCCATCCTGCTTTTGGGAACAGTGTTTCCAGGGCTGAAAGACCTTTTTCCCGGGCCTTGGCTTTAGATTCATGTACCTGTTTTTTTTGCCGTTCTTCCTCGGTCAGNGGCTCATCCATGTTGCTTTCGTCAAAAATTTCCTTGGTTTCCGGATGTTCTTCAGCTGTTTTTGCTTCTTCTGTCTCTTCGGCTATTTCGGCAACTTCTTCCGCAGTTGCGGCATTTTCCATTTGAGGACTAATACGGTTCTTCTCGGTTACCTGCAGAAAAGCCCGGATACGGTTTTTTCGTTCGTGAAAAAATGTTTCATAGGGGATCCAGCAATTGGAAACAAGTTTCATCAGCAAAGGATAAAGCTGATATCTTATATCCCTGGTAATTGTGCTGTACGAAGAAAGTGCGGTACGTATCAATTCCTGGTATTTCCCTTTGGCCTCGGTTGGGTTTTCCAGAAAAAGAACCTTGTAGAGCAGTTTAAATGCTCCCTTAATATGGGTTTCTGTATTAAGTTGCTCAAGTATATACATGGGTTTGTATATTTCCCGGACTATTTCCGTAAAATCCACTGTTTTAACGTTTCTTGGACGGGTTTGAATCCGGGAAAGATTGGATGAAATTGAATCAATATTCCAATAACGAAATGTATCCAGTATGGCAAAGTCAAACGGAGAAGCTTTTTTAAGTTTTTCGTTGCGCTTCATGTTGTTCCGGGGCAGCAGGGTACGAACAGAGGTAACCAGGGTTTCAATTCGTTTGTAGTATTCATTTATTCGCCTGGTTACAAAAGCCGGATTAACATTGTCGGGAGGTTCACTCAGGATCGACAGCATGGAAATCAATACCTGGCCGGGACTTTTTATTTCAAATTCCCCCTGGCCGCAGAATTTGTCCATTTTAACCCGTTCCCAGTAATTTGATGTTAATGAGGCCGATGGATCATCGGACGGATCTCCCTCTTTCTCCTTTTTTTTCTTTTTGCGGTATTCCTTCCAGTCCATGTTGTCAAGTTCGTCATCGCCCGAAGCAAGATCAATACGGCGCCCGCGCTTGCCTCGGCCGCCAATATTTACTTCGACTACTTCGTTCCGTACTTTTTGTTTATTTCGTGTAGCTTCCTGGTCTTCGGATCTTTCGTAACCGACTTCGCCTCCCAGCAGTTTGGTCATGCGTTTGGCTTCGTCTAAATCAAGGTGTTCAATTTTTAATCTGTCCCGGGTCTTGGAAAGTTCTCCCGGGGCATAAACAGCTTTGTTTTTACCCATACCTATACCGATTTTCGGACACTATAATGCAGTATTTTACTATATCATAGAAGGTTTTTTAAATAAAGCTCCTTCGAATAAACCCGTTTTTCCAATGCCATACAGGAATCGATAAATCGGACGGAAACGGGTTATATTTGCCGAAATCCGGCAGCCAGTCGGTGTTTCCCGGAACCAATTCCTGGCAATACCGTCTTCTATGTTGAATTCAGCCAGCCAACCCAGCACGGTGTCGTATTCTTTTTCGGTGATGTACCGATCCGGAGCGTTTTCTGCCATATCTGTTATAGGTGTATATTGGAACATAAGTGAAAGCAGCGCCTGTCCGCCGCAATGATCGGCAAACCAGCGTAATACTTCGCGGCTTGCTTCCAGATGTCCCGGCAGTACCAAATGACGAACCATTACCCCTGACACAAGACGCGCGGAGTCGAAGCGAATCTTTCGCATTTCCAGCATTTTCTCGATTGCTGCCGATGCTGCGGCAGGATAATCCGGGGCATTAAAGAACTGCCCTGCAATGGTACCGTCCAGCATCTTCATGTCCGGAAGAAAGACATCGACGATTTCGCCAAGCATTTCCAGTGTTTCCGGTAATTCATACGCTGATGAATTCCATAAAGTGGGTATTTCCAGCCCTTGTTTCTTTGCGGCTGTAATTCCCTCTGCAACTGCCGGAACCGCATGGCTTCCGGTAACGATATTGATGTTTTCCGCGCCTTTTTCCTGTAAGGTTAGGCAAATTTTTGTAAATTCCGCAGTATCTGTTGTTTTACCTGTACCCTTAGTGCTTATTTGCCGGTTTTGGCAAAAAACACAGCCCAGGTTACAACCGCTTACAAAGATAGTCCCCGATCCGCCGGTTCCGCTGACAGGCGGCTCTTCTCCCCTGTGAATTGATGCACAAGCCAGGCGCAAAACTGAACTTTCNCTACAATATCCATATTCTTTCTGTATATTAGAATAACTTCGATCAACTCCGCAGCGNCGGGGGCAGAGAAGACACGCTACATAGGGTGAATCATGTTTCGTTGTAAAACAGCCAATTCTTACGGAATCTTTATCTCGCGAGGGTCGAAATCCACTTTAGGATATTCCAGGTTCATGCTTTCGAGGGTCTCAACAAGAACCTGTGCCACAAGCAGGTTGCGGAACCATTTGCGCTCGGCAGGCACGATGTACCACGGCGCTTCGGGAGTGGAGCATTTTTCGAAGACATGTTCAAAGGCTTTTTGATAATCATCCCAGCGGAGCCTTTCGGGGATGTCCTGGGGGCTGAACTTCCAGTTCTTTTCCGGTGTATCAAGCCTTTCCTGAAGCTGCGCTTTCTGATGGTCACGGGAAATGTGGAGGAAAAACTTGACAACATGTGTGCCTTCGTCATGGAGAAGCGCCTCGAAGTTGTTGATGTGGTCGTAGCGTTTTTTGACAATATCTTTTGGGGCAAGTTCTTTGACACGAACAATAAGAACGTCTTCGTAATGCGAACGGTTAAAAACCCCTATATGTCCTCTGCGCGGAACATTCTGGTGTATGCGCCAGAGAAAATCATGGGCAAGTTCGGTTGAGTTGGGTGTTTTGAAGGAAGCCACTTTACAGCCCTGGGGATTAATAGGCCCGAAAACTTTCTTTATGGTCGAGTCTTTGCCCGCCGCATCCATTGCCTGGAGTACGACAAGAATGGCCTTCCTGCCGTCCGCGTAAAGAAGATCCTGGAGGACCTGCAGCCGCTCTGTAAGCTCCGCCAGCTTTTTAAGGCCTTCTTCTTTGGTGAGTTTGCCTTCGTACCGGGTGGGGAAGGAATCGAGTTTTGCGGATTTACCGGAGTCGATTTTGTAATCGCTTGTTTTCATGGGTTATAGTATACATGATTTCAGACACAATGACAACAATCACCGCCCGCCTTCTTGACATACATAAAAGATTTGTAATAAAAAATTAATAATACCAAACAAAAGGAGTTTTTAATGTCTAAATCTAGCCAGACCCCCGCAGTTGTTCTTAAATCCCTCATGGATGAATATCAACTTAGTAACCTGTCCCTTTCAAAGCGGATAACCTTGAGTCCTTCCATGGTTAATCAACTTGTTTCAGGGCAATCCAAATTGACCATCCCTGTTGTTTTACGTCTTGCTAAATTCTTCGGAAAACCTCCGGCTTTCTGGCTTGACTTACAGAGGAAGATGCTGCTTGAAGAAGCGAATGGCGATAAAAAGCTGCAGAGTATCTTAAAAGGCATTCCGAAAGCCCAAAAACCGGCGGCTAAACCAAAGTCCGGGGCCGTTAAAGCAAAGCCAAAATCATTGTCGGAAAAACGGAAAAAGGCCGCAAAAACCCCCGGAGCAAAATCTGCTTCCCGGACAAGAAAATCGAAATAATCTCCTGATTCATGTTTCAGGATATGGTATAATACAGGCATCAGGGCCGGAAAGACACCGGGTATAAACTCTTGCGCCTCATGCCTGTATGGTTTGATAAGGACAGTTTGGCAGAACTGACAAAGGAGTGATTTATGAATGTAGATTCTGTTACATGGGACGATGCTTATTCGGTGGGCTTTGAGCCCATGGATAACCAGCATAAAGAGCTGGTAAAAATGATCAACGAACTGTTTGAAGCCTGCAAACAGGGAACTGCCGCCGCCGATAAAGTCTTTTTGCAGACAATTAAAAAAGCCGTGGAATACGCCAGAAACCACTTCTCCGAAGAAGAAAAATATATGTTACAGGCTGATTTTCCGAACCTGAGTGAACAAAGAAAACAGCACGATGATTTTGTGGCGTCAGTGCTAAAATCGATGCAGGATTACAAAGCAGGAGATACCGCGGGTATCGAAATGGCCCGGTTTCTTAAAGACTGGCTTTTAAATCACATTGCAATATCCGACAAGCAATACGCTCCGTATATGGCAAAACTTTAAAGCCGAAAGAATATAATATAATTACCGCTTTATGTCCATAGAACAGGTTCGGCACTATTTAAGCCGCTGGAGCAAAGACAAAGATATTATTGAAATGGACATTTCCACCGCTACTGTGGAACTTGCTGCCGCTGCCGTGGGAGTAATCCCTGCCCGAATTGCAAAGAGCATTTCCCTGCGAGGCCCTGAACTTGCGTTAAGTACTCAGCTTGCGCAGGGTACTCAGCTTGCGCAAAGTTCAGATAGCGCTGCGATGATAGTAGTTGTTGCAGGTGATGTGAAAATAGACAACCAGAAGTTTCGCAGTTGCTTCAATTTAAAAGCGAGGATGCTGAACCCCGAAGAAGTGCTGAAATTCACCGGCCATGCCATTGGCGGCGTTTGTCCTTTTGCCCTTCCGCCGAAAGTTGATGTATACCTTGACGATTCAATGAAACGGTTCACGACTGTTTTTCCGGCATGCGGCAGCAGTAATTCCTGTATTGAACTGACGCTACCGGAACTTGAAGAGTATTCGCACTATAAAGCCTGGATAGATGTGTGTAAACCGATTGCAACTTAATGCTTAAAATGCCGTGTTCCTGTAAAGACCATTGCAATACCGAGTTTGTCACAAGCTTCTATTGATTCTTTATCCCTGATTGAACCGCCGGGCTGAATGATTGCCTTAATTCCGGCCGCCGCTGCCGTTTCCACTACATCGGCAAAGGGAAAAAATGCATCCGAAGCCAGCACCCTTGCTGGTTTACCGTCTGCAATTGCTTTTCCCTGAAACGAAGGATTTTCCGCTAAAGACTTTATTGCCTGTTCGCTCCGTGCAAGGGCTTGTTCCGCTGCCCAGATACGATTGGTTTGTCCGCCGCCTATGCCAATCGCGGCTCGATCCTTTACCGCAACAATGGCATTGCTTTTTACATAGCTCACTGTCCGCAGGCCGAAAATCATATCGGCTATATCTGAATCTTCCGGATTGGCCTGCGTTACTACTTCCCATTTTTCCAGCAGCTTGCGATCCGTCTGCTGAACCAACAGCCCGCCGTCAACAGTAATGCACTCTGCTTTGTCCTGTGGGGCACAGCGGGCTTTCATCACACGGAGATTCTTTTTTGTTTTTAGGATTTCCAGCGCTGCATCCTCAAAATCCGGGGCAACTACAATTTCCAAAAAGAGTTCCGCCAGCTTTGCCGCTGTAGCCGCATCCAGTTTTACCGTACAGGCCACAATGCCGCCGAAAATCGAAACCGGATCGCAGGCATAGGTTTTTTCATACGCCTCAAGCAACGATGAACCCAGGGCAATACCGCAGGGCGTGTTATGCTTTACAGCGGCACACACGGGAAGAAAACCCGCACCCGATTCGCTTTTAATACCAAGCTGTATTAAATCGTCTTTTCCAAACGGTGAATGGTTTCCCTCAGGTAAACCAAACGCACAGGCGGCTTTCCATGCCAGGTCGAGATCCCTGATATTGTTATAGCCCAGTTCTTTGCCATTAAGCTGTTTCATACCCCCTACAGCGCCGGTACTGTCTGCAGCAAGGTACAGCGCCGCTGTTTGATGTCCATTTTCACCGTAACGGAGCTGTTGGGATTTTTTTAACGCCAACGGCCAATATGCAGGATACTCTTCGTTTAAAAGATACCGGGCAACAGCGGCATCGTAAGCGGAAGTAAGATCGAAAACTTTTCCCGCAAGGCATTTCTTAAAATCCTCCGGTATCGTTCCGACCTTTATAAACTCAATCGTTTGTACATAATCCGAAGGGTCTGTAAGCACGATCATGTCCCGGTAGTTTTTTGCCGCAGAGCGAAGCATTGTTGGTCCGCCTATGTCAATGAATTCAATTGTCTCACAGGTGCTGAGTCCTGCCTGAACTTTTTCAAAAAACGGATAGAGATTTACACAAACAAGGTCTATGGTTCCCAGGCCCAGCTTTTCCAGGGTTTCCATGTGTGAAGGCTCATCTCTTCGTGCCAGAATCCCCGCATGAATTGCCNGATGGAGTGTTTTTACCCGTCCGTCAAGACACTCGGGAAATCCTGTAACCGAAGAGACTTCGGTTACGGGAATTTTTTGGTCCTGAAGAAATTTATATGTACCGCCTGTAGACAGCAGTTCCCAGCCGGAACCGGCAAGGAACGATGCCAGTTCATCAATACCTGATTTGTCAAAAACACTGATTAGAGCCCGCTTTTTCATTAATTCTTTCCTTATAATATGATTATGCTTCGNTTTCTGTTATTTGCCTTGTTTGCCGAGCATCAGCCGTGCAGCTTCCACAATAACAATATGTTCTTCCTTGTGTATCCGTTCTGCAAGGCTTTCAGCTGTGTCGTCCTGNAGTACCGGAACTTTCCGCTGAAGCANAATTGGCCCTGTGTCGGTTCCCGCATCAACCAGATGAACCGTACAACCCGATTCTTTTTCCCCTGCTGCAAGAACTGCTTCGTGGACTCTTGAACCATACATTCCCGCTCCGCCGTATTTTGGAAGCAAAGCAGGGTGAAGGTTAATAATCCGGCCTTCGTATTCACTAAGCAGTTCTCCCTGCAATATAGAAAGAAAACCTGCCAGTATAATCAATTCTGCCTGATATTCATGTGCAATTCCAAGAAGGCGGTTGGAAAGTTCTTCGCGGCGTTCTTTCCCGGAAAGATTTTTGTCCGGTTCTTCGATTAATGCGGGGATACCTGCTTCTCTGGCCCGCTCCAGTGCGTAAACACCGGCCCGGTCCGAAACAACAGCAGCAATATGTCCGTCGTCTTTCGCAATGCCGTCAGCGCTGTTGCCGTTTGCCCTGAAACGGCCTTCCTTTTCCGCATCAAGAAGAGCCTGAAGGTTTGTGCCGCTTCCCGAAACCAATACAAGTATATTCAATTAAAGATTACCCCGGATTTTCCCGAACCGGCGGCGACCCTGCCAATTTCCCGGGCAGGGTAACCTTTGCCGTCAAGGTATTCCTGTGCCTGCTTTACATCGCCTCCGTCTACAGCAATAACAAAACCAATTCCCATATTAAAAGTATTAAACATCATTTTACGAAGATCCCCGTCAGTCTGCAGTAAATCCTTTCCCGCTTTTTCCGCCTCCGCTCCGCTTTCTTTTAACTCCGCCACCCCTGAGGCAATCCGGTTAAAAATTGCAGGGATGGTCCAGGAATTACTATTGATCAACGCACGGAAACATTGGTTGCCGTTATTGGGAAACATACGAGGTATGTTTTCGTAAAAGCCGCCGCCGGTAATGTGTGCCATGCCGTGAATAGGGATTTTTTCCATTAATCCAAGTACAGGTTTTACATATATTCTGGTAGGTTCAAGTAAAGCTCTGCCCAGGGGCATTCCGCCGAAATCCTCTTCCAGGTTTGGCAGTACTTTGCGAATTAAACTGAACCCGTTTGAATGAGGGCCGGAAGACGCAATGCCTAAAAGTACATCTCCTTCACGCACGGCTTTTCCGTCAAGGATTTTTTTACGGTCAACAAGGCCAACGGCAAAACCGGCTATGTCGTACTTTCCTTCTTCGTAGAAGCCGGGCATTTCCGCTGTTTCTCCGCCCAAAAGCACACAGCCCGCTTCTTTGCAGCCTGCCGCAACAGATTCAACGATCTTTGCCGCAACACCGGCATTGAGTTTTCCGCAGGCAAGGTAATCCAGAAAAAAAAGCGGGCGCGCTCCGTGACAGAGAATATCATTAACACACATGGCGACACAGTCGATGCCGACTGTATCGTATTTGTTTAATGCAAAGGCAATGTCAAGTTTTGTACCCACGCCGTCAGTTCCGGAAACCAGTACCGGCTCTTCCATGCCTTCGGCGCCCTCTTTCAGGGAAAGCATACCTGCAAAACTGCCAATACCGCTGAGAACCGAATTTTTATGATAAGCCCTGGTAGCTTCCGCCAGATCCCGGTATTTTTCTACAGCCAGGTAACCTTCGTTAATATCAACACCGGCTTCTTTATAATTCATTGCTTATTGCAGAATAGCAAAAACAGCGGATATTACCAAGCGGGATTATTCAATGTTTTGTAAAATAATCCCGGGGCTTTCTTCGGTTATTTCTTCCTGCATTTTCAGGAGAAGGTTGATCTCCTTAAAAATGTAATCCCGGTACTTGCTGTTTAATTCCTTAAACAATCCAACCAGCTTGATATACTGCTCATTATCCTCTTCCGCAAACATATCACCATTCCCGCTGCGAAGCCATGTTTCGTTTACTTTAAAGGAAGAACAGATCAACTTGATAAGCCGGTTGTTCACCCTGCGTTTTTCTGTTTCAATTCCGGCCAGGTATCCTGAAGAAAGAGCAATAACCTGGGAAAAACTTACCTGTGTCATATTAAGAGCTTTGCGAAGCTCTTTAACACGCTGATTAATTTCGTTGTATTTTTTTTCTTCCACGTTGTAAACCATAGTGAAATAAAAATTGCAAATCAAGTAATTCCGGAATTTTTTTCTTTTTATTTTAAATTTTTATTTTTTTATTGCTAAATCATAATAGAGTAATATCAGGGTATTAATGCTGTTCGCCTGCCACCGGTATCGGATATTCGCCCGAAAAACAACCCAGGCAAAAACCGCCGTTCTCGAAGCTGCCGGAACAATCCGGATCAATCGACTGCAGCAATCCTGCTATGCTGATAAAAGCCAAACTGTCCGCACCCAAAGAAGTACACAGTTCGTTTACCCCCCCGTTTACGTTGCTTATTAAATCCTTGCGATGAGGAGTATCAATGCCAAAATAACAGGGGAACCGTACCGGCGGCGAACAAATTCTGATATGAACTTCTTTGGCTCCTGCAGCTCTGAGTATGGCAACCAGCCTGCGTGAAGTTGTACCGCGGACAATGGAATCATCAATAATCACTACACGTTTACCCCGGACTTCACTTTCTATTACATTAAGTTTTACCAGAGCTGTTTTTTCACGCATAGTCTGGTTAGGGGCGATAAATGTACGTCCTACATATTTACTTTTTACGATTCCCAGACCAAAAGGCGTACCTGTCGCCCTGCCGTAACCAATTGCAGCGGGAACTCCGGAATCAGGTACGCCNACAACAAGATCGGCAGCAAGAGCAGATTCCTTACCCAGAATTTCTCCTGCACGTATTCTTGATCCGTAAACATCAATTGAATCAATTACACTGTCGGGCCGGGCAAAGTACACATATTCAAAAGCACAGACAGCNCGGCGGGTNTTTTCGCTGAAGATAAAAGAAAATACATCATCCTGTTTGATAATTACCACTTCACCGGGTTCTATGTCCCTGACAAATTCACCCCCCACAGCATCAATGGCGCAGGATTCACTTGCCAGTATCCAGCCGCCGTCCAGTTTACCCAAACACAGCGGCCTGATGCCGTTTGGATCCCTGGCGCCGACAAGGGCATCGCCGGTAAGCAGTACCAGTGCATAGGAGCCTTTGATAAATTTGATTGTATCGGTAAGGGCTTTCTCCAGGCCTTTTTTATAGTTTTTTGAAATCAGGTTGATGATCACTTCGCTGTCGCTGGTTGAGGTGAACCCGACNCCGGCGTCTTCCAGAAGTTCCCGCACAACATCGGCGTTAGTCAGNGCNCCGTTATGGGCAACGGCAATGGAACCCAGNTTAAAATGACTTACAAAAGGTTCGGCATTTTCTGCGCCGCTGGTATGAGAAGCGGAATACCGTACATGGCCTATTGCGGCATATCCGTTCAGGCCGGAAAGAACATCGTTGGTAAAGACTTCTCCCACCAGTCCGGGACCTTTACGGCATTCAATGGTTCTTTCGGGTTTTCCCTCTGACGGATGCTGAAGAGCGGCAATCCCGGTGCTTTCCTGCCCGCGGTGCTGAAGCGAAAAAAGGCCGTAATAAACAAGAGGAACGGCATCTTTTTCCGGATCGGTATAAAATACGCCAAAGACACCGCATTTTTCGTTTAGCTTGTCATCGTTATATGTCATTACAAATCTATCACACTGTCTTTCGCCAGATCGTCTTTCATTTTTGCTCTTGTGCTTGTTAGTTTTTCCCGCAACTCAGGGTATTTAACGCCGAGTATTTCCGCCGCAAGGTATGCGGCATTGGCTGCATTGTCAATGCCAATGGCTGCCACCGGAACAGACTTGGGCATCTGTACTATGGAGTACAGTGCATCAACGCCGTTTAAAGCCCCGGATGCAATTGGTACTCCAATTACCGGTATAAGTGTTTTGGCGGCGATTACTCCCGGCAGATGAGCAGCCAAACCTGCTCCGGCAATAATCACTTCTGTTCCATCCCGCTCAATTTCATTAATAGCTTTTTCAAGCAGCTCCGGACTGCGATGTGCAGAAACTACCCGGGAACTGTAATTAACGCCCAAATCCTTCAGTACATCCGCTGCTTTTTTCATTACAACTTTATCGGATTGGGAACCAAGAAAAATTGCAATCTTCACAATGCAAGGGTAGCATATTCCGTCCGGATATAATAGATACCTGTTGCTGAATTAATTAGCGTTTCTTTACAGATGCCCGGCCGTTATTTCCCTGTAGGCTTGACAACCGAAAGCAGCATTTTCCAGCAGCGATACCAATCCTCCGTCTCAATTTTAAGAGGGGTAAGATTAAGAGACGTTGCGCTGTGTGCAACATGTGAAAAAATATTNACAAATGCGTTGATATCAATAGGCTCGATCCTGTCCAGTTCGATCATTCGTTCCAACAGCAGTTTTGGGACCAGTTTTACTCTTTCCATTACCAGATTCCGNACCAGTTCCATGCTCTCGGGATGGATCATTGCTTCACGGGTTGCAATAATATATATGCGGTTCATTGTCTCCTTTATTTCCGGCTTCCAGTCGAAAAGCATTTTCATCAGAACTTCGGCCGGCGGGTCGGTCTCGGCCATGCTGAGCAGTTTGTCAATGTCCGGCCGTGCTTTGTTCCATTGCTCGCCGTAATATTCATATATCTCATCCAATATTTCTTTTTTTGATTTGAAATGATTATAAATCGATCCCGGCTTAATGCCGACTTCTTTGGCAATGTCACGCATGGTAACCTCATTATAACCAACCTGCGAGAACATTCTGATAGACGAAAACAATATTTTTCCTTTTGTGGATTCTTTTGCATTGCTAANAGGAAAACCGCAGGAACTTTCATTCGCCGCATACAATGGCCGGCTTGAGTATGCGTACACTGAATNTCCATTAACCATGTTTTTTCCCGTATGTTTAATATGTGCGCCCTGATTAATCCTCTTGTACTTTTTTCAATATGTCAACAGAAATTACAAAAGTAGTTTTTAATCAAACAGGAAATATAAGGTAGATGTTTTATTGTTTTCTATGGCCGTATCACCGCCAGGCATCGTTCTTCATTAAGAAACGGTACAGTAAGCGGGATAAGTTCTGTGGTGTACCCTTTCAGGCTGTTCAGTTCTGCCTGAGCTATTGTTTGTTTTCCCTTGTAAGCTGCGATTATACCNCCCTTGTCAAGAAGCCGGGCAAGCTTTGCAACAAAAGTATTTTCAAGCGGGCTTAAGGCCCGCAGGACAAGACAATTGAATCTGCCTGGAAGGGTTTTTTCCAATTCCATTTCTTCTACNGTGATACGCGGAAATTCCGGACCGGGAAACGCCGAAACAAGCACGGCGCAAACATTGCGTAAAAAACCGGAGCGCCTGCCCATCCGTTCTATCAGGGTAACATTCATTTTGCTCAGACAAATTGCCAGCGGTATGCCTGGTAATCCCGCTCCGGAACCTGCATCGGCAAGCGTTTTTTCGGTTTTATCTTCCATGCCTAAAAAATTCGCAATATGTCCCAGGGGAGCCAGTGAATCAAGAATATGTTTTATAATTAATGTATCCCGATCATCTGCCTTTACAAGGCCGTAGGCAGCGTTAAAACGTTCTATCTCATTAATATAAAGCTGCAAAGCTTCGGTAATTTCTTCAAAACGGTTTTCGATTAAACAAGCGGCGGTTTTATCTGCAGCACAAATCTGTTTAAGACCTTCGCCTAGAAGTTTCATTCAGCTCTTTTTTCTGCGCTGTTCCCGGATTGCCGAAATGGTTACCCAAATCATCAGAATAAGCACCGCTATTGATGCAATTAATACCGGAAAGAAATCTTTCTCTGCTTTCTTTACCGGTTCTTCTATGGGAAAATCTGAATACCCTTCACTTACTCCCGCCGGAGAACCAAACATAACAAGAAGAATAATCGTACAGATAATAAACGTTAAACCAATAATGATAAAGGCAATTATTGATACCTTTTTGACTTCNGGGCTGGTCTTTTTTGAAAGGGCCAGGGCGGCAATAAATCCCGCCGGAATTAATGCAATAAAACCTAAAAAGATCATATAAAGTGCCGCATATCCTTNTCTTCCTGGAAACCGCTCCATTTTCCTACCGCATAAGAACCAAAGGAACAGAACAGAACATCCAAAAAGGTTCCTACNGCGATCAGGTAAAANGCCATTGGTTTAAGGATAAGATACCCTGATTCGAAACCTTTACCGTAATACATGCCCAACACCGCCAAAGCGGTATAGGCCCCATTCGCCGGATGACCGGCCAAACAAAAAGAAATTAAAAAAGCATACAATCCAATGGTAACTACATTCGACAAGGCAATGCCCAAACGTGAATAGGAATTGATAATTACAATAAAAGAAACAGCCGCTACCATTGCGCTTCCTGCCCGTCCGAATATGGAAAAAAGACTTACCGTTACTGCATTGGAGCGGCGGCGGACACCCAGATTTTCCTTTACATGACGATACAACACGGGCAAGGTAAAATTGATGTCTCCCGAAAAAAACCCTGCCAGGGCCGTTCCCAGGGATCCATAAAGGCTAATCCACGGGTTGGTTTTCGGCTGAAGTATAAAAAGGAAAAGGGGGAAGATTCCGAAAGCCAGGACAAAGGAAAAAACACCTAAAAGAAGAATCAGGTCGCGGAACACATCGGAACGCAGGGCCGCATGATAACGGATCGCCCAGTAAGCGGCAAGGGCAATGATCACCAGTACAAGGATTTCGGAAAAGAANGTTGCCACATGGTAGAAAATTCTGGAAAGCGAATCCCCCAGAGACAGCACAGGTTTGGAATAGTTTCTGTCCAGCCCAAGGCCCATAGCAAGAAAAAAAGCCAGAAACCAGGCAGGCAGCAGGTAAAAACCGTCATTAACCAATGTGGAAAAAAGGTTGGAAGGAAAGAGTCCCAGTACAAGGTCAGGTATATGCAGGGACACGGTCTCGTATTGTTCTTCGATTAAAATTGGAATCCGGGCGGGAGAAAACAAAAAGGTTACGATGATCCCCATTGTAATAATAAATGCCGCTCCTCCTATCATAACCAAAAAACTGCGTCCAACCACAGGCCAGAATTCACGATCCTGCCGAAGTTCGTATATTGCAATAATCAATGAAAAAAACATCATTGGAATGGCGGCATAGCGGCCTATACGAAGAGCCAGCTGTTCCAGCCAGGACATGACAGAAAAAACAGTCTGGTTTTCATAAGGAAGTAAAAAGCCCAGAACTATTCCCAGCACCGAGCCTATCAGCAGTTTTATCCAGATCTTCATTGGGTAATAATACTTTATTGCAAAGTTCCTGACAAGATGGCATAATTGTTCATTATAAAGCGTAGAAAAAAACTGCTATGCCGGGTATAATCTCATAAAGAGGTTTTTGTTTGGAACAGTCGCTAAAACAGGCTCTGGATCCCGCACCGATCGAAAAAGCCGAACTCTTTCGTTCTCTTCTGGACAAGGAATTACAGTTTATCAGGGAACATTCCTGCATTATCACTCTGCGCAAAAAAGCAAAACTCTTTTCCATAGGACAAAAAGCCACGCAATTTTATATGCTCCTGGAAGGGGCGGTTCGTATTTCCAAGCCCCATGATGACGGGGGACATGATGTGTTGGCACAGTACACATCAGGCGACACAATCGGGGATTTTGACTTTGCCCGTAAAGCGGAGTACGATGCCAATGCAGAAGCAACAGAAGATTCAATATTGGTAATGTTTCCGGGCATGGGTTTTTCCATGGATGATTTTGTTACCGAGGAACCGCACATTATTTCCCGTATACTCCTTAATTCAATTCTGATGATGACAGGCAGGATCAAATCAACCCAGAATATACTGCTGGAGAATCTTTCCTGGGTTAATGAACTTCACCGCCGGGCTTATGAAGATCCCGGCACAGGTCTTTATAAGCAGACCTTTTTAACCGACGAGATCAACCGCATTCTTGAAGAACCAATGGCTTTGATCATGCTTAAGCCGGATCGATTTAAGATACTTGTCGATTCCCGCAGTCACGAAGCGGGAGACGAAGCTATGGTNAGAATTGCGATGATCTTAAAATCTTTTACCCGAAAAATGGATCGCGGGTGGGCNATACGTTTTAAGAGCAACGAAACAGGTCTTTTGATTAACAGGTGCCCNAAACCTATGGCGGAAAAATTGGTCGCCGGNCTTTGTAAAGCAATAGAATCCATGGAACCGGTTCCCGCTCAGGGAGATATTCCTCCTTTTTCCTTTACCGGCACCNTAGCATGGTCAGTCTGGCCAACGGACTGTTCAACCTGGGAAACATTGTTCCAGGGNACTTATGCACTGCTTCTGGATACCTGGAAATCGGGAGGTGGGCAAAAAGTGGCTCACTTTACGGAANTTGAAACCTGCCCGGCAGAAGAGAAGGCAGAAANATGAATTCTCTTCCCCCCATCCAGAATCCGGTACTGAGAGACTCACCGTTCTTTTCTGCCATGAGTGAACTTGAATTTGTCGCAGTACTTGCTTTTATGGAACGTCATCTTTTAAAGAAAAAAGATGCTATTTTTAACGAAGGGGATACCGGACAGGATATGTTTATCCTTCTTTCGGGCGCTCTTTCCGCCAGCAAAAAACAGTCTGACGGAACCCAGCGCTGGATGTTCGACATTGCTCCCGGAGCTTTTTTCGGTGAAATGTCGATCATTGCNAATGAACCCCGATCGGCGACAATCGTTGCAAAAGAAGATGCGGAACTTATGGTTCTTCAGGGAATAGATTTTTACCGTATTATTTTTGAGCATCCCATGATGGGGATAAAGATGCTCAACTCTATCGGAGCAGTCCAGAACGTCTGGTTGAACCAGAATTCAAAATACCTGAAAGACCTTGTCCAGTGGGGGGAAACAGCACGGCGGCGGGCTATTACCGATGAACTTACCGGTCTTTATAACCGGAATTTTCTGGAAGAATCAATAAAGGATCGTTTTATTACCGGCGCCGTGGGGACCAGAAAAATGTCTCTTGTTATGATGGATTTGGATAAAGTTCACGCAATAAACGAGCGCTACGGCCAGGCCGGAGGAGACAAGGTGATCATTGCCGTTGCGGAAGTCCTGAAAAGCATGGGCCGTCCCGGAGATATTGCCGCACGGCTTTCGGGGGACGAGTTCGCAATACTGCTCCCCGACACAAGCGGAAGCGATGCTGTAACGGCAGCGGATAAAATCCGTGAAAAAATTGCCGTACAGAAAGTAATACTTAACCGGCTTGGCACCAACGAAGCCGATGAATTATTGATTAAATCCAGCATGGGTGTTTCTGCCGCCCCCGAACATGCAGATAACGTACGGGACCTTGAATTTACCGCAGATATGGCCCTGAAAAAAGCCAAGGAAAAAGGCCGGAACCGTGTGGAACTTTACAGTTCATCATAAATAATAATAAAATGTTTTAAGGAGCTGAACCAATGGCAGGAAGTATTGGCATAAAGCAGGCTAATGGGGATTTTTATTCCATTTTGGATGAAAACTCAGCCGAAAAAAAACGCCTTGTTCTTACTACAGTTCACGACAACCAAAAAAGCGTTCAAATTGATTTATACAGAAGTTTAAAAAAAACCATGGCGGATGCCATGTATATTGGAAGTATTGTAGTAGAAAATATCTCCCAAAAGTTCAAAGGAGAACCTTCCATAGAAATGACCTTAAGTTCCGAGCAGGACGGTTCCATTTCCGCTCATGCCGTTGATTTGGGCAATCCGGAGAACGAACACCATCTGAGTGTTTCCCTTAAATCCTTTGAGGAAGATAAAAACGAATATTCGGATTTCGACTTTGAGTCTGAACCGGAAACTTCACAGAAAAAGCAGTGTTAAACACATTACTTCAAACCGGAAATTCCCCTGGCTTGTGGTTATTATTATTGGCTTTGTACTTGTGCTGCTTTGTCTTGGATTGTGGTTTTTCCTGTTCAGAAACAGGAGTACAATACTGGGGCAGGTAATAAGCTGGCAAACTTCTTCTGCGGTTGCCGTTCAGAAACAACCCGAACCTTCTGTTCAAAAAACCCGGGAACCGGAACAGGAAGCTGCTTCATTAATAACAGAGCAAGCACTGTCTCAGCAATCAACTGAACCTGCGCCGGCCTCCTCTCAGTCCGAACAGCAGACAATAATTGTAACAAAGCCCCCTCAGCCCCAGCTGGAGGTATCTGCAAGACAACGGCCGTCGGCTCCGGTATATTCATATAGTGTACCACAAACCATCCCTCCCGAAGGAATTGCCTACAAGATCCGTTGGGGCGATACACTTTGGGATATTTCGGAGGCATTTTATCGCAATCCCCGTCTTTATCCTTTTATTGTCCGGTCTAACGGGATACGTAATCCAAACCTTATTGTATCCGGCATGGAACTTAATATTACTCCGAGAAATTAAAAGACCACAGAGAATTCTTATTGCCATTCTNTTTTTTACCTTTGCTTTTAATTCATGCGAAGCGAAGGGCAAAGCGGAATTTTCCCGAAAAGCGGCAATCGAAAGCCTTCGGCAGGGTGATATTGGTTTTATTCTGGAAATGGATCTTTCCAATATGGATCAACTGTCAAAACTNGATCCTTCCGCCCCATTTTATGCCGGATTGCTTGTAGAGTCTGCCGGAGACAAACTGCGTTCAAAACGTCTTTTTGAAGCAGCCCTGGCGAGTCCGGTTCCCAAGGTAAAAAGCGAAGCGTGCCGCAAGCTTGTTCCGGCTTTGGCAGAATCAAAAGACACTGAGACGGCAAAACGAATTCTTGCGTTAATAGCAAAAAATAGAAATCNTTCCGGAGAATTAATTTCTCTTAAAGGTGCGGCGTTGTATGTGCTTGACCGCAACAGGGAAGTCCTTGCTCTTAATAATTCGCCGTTTTCTTCGGACGTTGCTTCGGAAAAAGCAACGGAAGAATTCCGCTCGTGGAACAGGGCTTTTACGCTGTTGGCTGCCATAAAGCTGGAAAAACCCGGATTGATTACCGCAAAGGATCTGCGTTCTTTCCTTTTTGATTCGGAAGTAAACGGCGCATATCGCTGGGCTTACGATGAAATGCTTGCTTTAAATGAATATACGTTGCCCAATGCGGAAAAGACCGCTGCTGCGGGAAGGCTTGCTGTTTTATCAAGAAACTATACGGAAGCGCTGCTTCATTTTGACAGAGTGCAGAGCTCCCAGCTTGCCCTTTTTTTCCGCCATACTAACCTGCTTGGCGATCTGGGCCGTTCCTATGTTGCCTCCGGCCGGGACAGGGGATTTAAACTTTTTACCGATTGGGAAAGCGCCGTAAGGACAGGAAATAACAGCCCTCTTAATCAGGGAGTATCCAGGCAATCCGACACTGTGGAATTCAGCGCAGCCGAAATAAATACTATTCGATACATCCTGTTGTTTTATGCGGGAAGGATCAAACGTCAGCAGGGCAAACATGAAGAAGCAAAGGATCTCTTTGCACGCGCCGTAACCCTGGCGCCGGATAATGTGCAAAAAGATTCCTGTATCTGGTACATACTCAATTCGGCATTTACCGAAAAACCCGAAACCGTACCGGCATTGATCAGAAACTATGCGGGCATTTGGCACAATGATAATGATTTTTACGACATCCTGGACAAGCTGTCGGTTTATCTTACCGGTCAGAACAAATGGGGCGACATGGCTGATGTTTTTTCTTCAATTCGCCGCGGAAAAGACGGATCGATTATAGCCAGATATGCTTATCTTGTCGGCAGGGCTGTGTCTCTTGGTTATATATCCGGCCGCAACTTGAACGCCAGGGATTATTACACAATAGCCTATGAAGAAGGAAACGCTTCGTTTTATTACCGGGCATTGGCTGCTTCTCATTTGGGAAAAACCGTTGTACCGGTTAAAAACCAGAGTTCCAAAAGGGAATATTTTCCGCATGGGGACGAACTGGAGTTTTATCTTAAATTTTTTCAGTACGGCGCTTCTTCCTATGCTATGGCTTATGTAAGGGAAAATGCTGCCCGTTATACCAAAGGAGAAATGCGGACTCTGGCAGGAACATTTGCATCTTCCGGACGTTACCTTGAATCAATACAGATAACAGGACTGTTTATGCGCAGGGAAGGATACGAAATGGAACGAGCAGATTTGGAATTGTACTATCCCAACCCTTTTTCTGAGCTTATCGAAAGAAATGCACGGAACAACGGCATTCACCCTTCGTTGTTCTTTGGACTTATCAGAACCGAAAGTGCGTTCACGCCGGCGATTGCTTCCCATGCAGGAGCCGTAGGACTGGCCCAGATTATGCCCGCCACAGGCAAGGCAGTGGCTGCAACGATAAAAAACCGCGGCGGTCCCGACTATGCCGCAGACGGAGACATCGATCTTACCAATCCGGAAATTAACGCCCACATGGGGGCATTTTACCTGAAGGATCTGATCAACAGCATGGGCAGCCCTATGCTGGCGTTATTGGGATATAACTACGGCCCAGGCCGTGTAAACCGCCTTCGCCGTGCTGTCCCGTCTCTGCCGGAAGATATTTTTATAGAAACAATCACCGTTGCAGAAACCAGAAACTACGGTAAACAGGTTACAGCAGCCGCNGCCGCTTACGGTTATCTGTATTACGGCATGTCTATGCACGATGTGGTAAAAAGTATATTTAAGTAAAACGCCGGTTCNNTACCGGGCCTGTCTCGCTATCTTGCATTGAAAGGTTCGAAAGTAATAGAATAACGATTACGGATAAAGCCATATCCGAATATTGAACCAAGGAGAAGATATATGGGGATATTGAGTTCGATTAAAGAGAAGATCTTCGGCAAGCCTGCCGAGGAACCGGTCAAAACNGCTGCGGCCACTCCCGCCGTCACGTCGAATTATACTCCGGGCATGGTACAGAAGACTTCGGCGCCCGTTGTCGATGTGGAGGCCATTCTCGATGCCGCTGTAGAAGCCAATGGCCAGAAGCTCAATTGGCGCAACTCCATCGTCGATATGATGAAGGCGCTTAATCTCGACAGCAGTCTGGCGGCACGCAAGGAACTCGCCGCCGACCTTAATTACTCCGGCAGTGATGCCGATGGTTCTGCCGAAAAGAACATCTGGCTGCACAAGGAG
>JGI24704J35079_10000432_pt1 | contig 19584 bp, 15 predicted proteins | sample TergutNt197P3_FD_35079 | JGI IMG/M metagenome (IMG submission 35079)
CTTTTTGCAGAGCACGGCGGCTTCCTTCATAACCCAGGCCGCAGCCGTCGTGCCGTCGCTGCCTCCGCCTACAGGCGTGAAAAGCGCCTTGTTGTCGTAAAGCAAAATCACGTCTTCGACTTTCGCGCCGATCTCCTCGGCGACCACAAGCGCGCACGCGTCGGCGGCGTAAACACCCATCCAGGGCCCCTTGAGCGGCACGTAAACTTTATTGTCTCCCTGGATTGTAACCGTGGCGGTATATGGCGCCATCGCGTGCCGGGGCGACTGGGCGTAGCGGAAACACAGGCCGTGCATCCTGCCGTCGGGCAGCCTTTTCGTCCCTGCCGGATGCCATTGCCAATTCATCGCTTTTTTGCCTTTTTCGATGCATTCCACAAGGCCGGGAGGAACGCCGGGGTCGCTCTGCGACGACGGGCCGTGAACGTTGCGAAGCGCCACGTCGGTAGGATCCATATCGAGTTTTTCCGCGATTAGCTGTTCGGCGACCGTCATGGCGTCCCAGTTCCACGGCGAAGTCTGGCTGCCGGTCATCTTTCCCGCGCTCGTGTAAGCGCTTATCGCCGTGCTTTTGAGATTCGTGCATTTGGTGGTGTTGAACGGACTGAAAGAAGCTTCATAGTTCCCCATCCCTCCGCCGCCGAACGCGCGTTTGCCCGGAGACATGCCGTTGCCGATCTGGCTTTCCTCTACGCCGGTAATGATGCCGTCTTTTGTAAACGAAAATTTCACGTGCATGAAACGCTGCGGATTCGCGAGATAAAAATCGTTCTGCCGTGTGTTCACGCAGCGGACGGGACGGCCGGTTCTTTTTGACAGAAGCGGAGTGATGAGCTGCGAACGGCGTATCGTCCAGTCGCAGTATTTTCCGCCCTGAAACAGTGTGCCGCGATGCAGTTTGTCAAATGTTATATCGTACATGGGGCGCAACTGGAAAGAACCCCATGTCGGGCAGACGCCTTCGATGTACAGGTAGTCGCCGCGCGGCCCGATGGGATCCTGCGCCCACCAGGCGACGCTGCCGTTCGGGTTCGGAATATGCGAAGCGGTAAACGCCTGCCACCAGTCAAACTCCAGAATGTGATCCGCTTCGCCGAAAGCTTTTTCGACATCGCCGGTGGAATACGGCCTGGCCGGCGGTTGTTGTTTGGGATCCACGCGGACGAATATTCCGTCCGGTTTAAGCGCGTCGCGCGGGTCCACGACGGTCGGAATGATTTCCCAGTCCACATCTATAAGCCGCAGCGCTTCGTCGCATATCTCCGGAGTTTCGGCCACGACCACCGCGCCTATTTCCTCGTCTTCCGTGTCGGATTCGTCTTCAATCAGCGGGTCGCGGAGTCCTTTCATATTGAGTATGTCCGGATCGTCCCAGCGTATTACGTCCACAACGCCTTCCAAAGCTTTCGCCCTGGAGATATCCATGCTTTTGATCTTCACGCGCCCATGCGGATTGCGGAGAAATTTGGCGTGCAGCATGTTTGGAACAACGCAATCGCTTCCAAATTTCGCCATGCCCGTAGCCATGCTGAACGACAGCCTTCCCGGCACGTTCGCCAATCCGACTGCTTTAAATTCAGTTCTTAGTCCGTTGCTTCCATCCAGATCTGCCATATCCAAATACTCCCGATAAAATTGTTAACAAACCCAGGGCTGCGGCGCGTTGCGCCTTACCCTGGGCTGTTATGCTACTTCAGGGCGTTTGAACGCGTGCCTTACAGGCACGCTTCTTTTTCTATCACAATCACATGTTTGACACGATCAAAATGCACAAACTCCAGGGCGTAGCACGCTACGCCTACACGTTGCGCGGCGCTCGCAACCTCGACTATTCTTTTGATATGTCTCGGTTTCTGCGCGCCGGGCAGGGACAAAAGCACATTATACAATATAAAAGTTTATTAATATTTACGGAAAATAACGAAAATATACAAAATATGCAACGAAATTGATGTAAATCATTGCCTACGTGGCAAGAAAAAAGTATTCTTATTTCTTTTGCCCGGATTTTTTATCATGATTGGCATCCGGGTTATATTATTGTCGCGTATAGGAATAATAGCCATGAGCCTTAGAACGTTATTCAGTTTTTTTTCAAGCGATCTCGCGATTGATCTTGGTACGGCCAACACCCTTGTTTATGCCAAAGGACGCGGCATCGTGGTAAACGAGCCGTCCATTGTGGCGCTCGACAAGAACAGCAGAAAGGTTCTTGCCGTGGGGCGGAAGGCAAAGGAAATGCTCGGCCGCACGCCCGCGGATATCATCGCCGTCAAGCCTATGAAAGACGGCGTAATCGCCGACTTCGACGTAACCGAAGTAATGTTGAAATATTTCATAAAGGCCGCGCACGGACGCAGTCATCTGCTCAGCCCCCGCATCATAATCGGCATACCGTCGGAAATCACACAGGTGGAAAAACGCGCGGTGCAGGAATCGGCCCTGCGCGCAAAGGCGAGCGAAGTCTACCTGGTCGAACAGGCTATTGTCGCCGCGGTCGGCGCGGGAATGCCCATTACCGAGGCGTACGGCAACATGGTCGTCGATATCGGGGGGGGAACCACTGATATAGCCGTGATTTCGCTTTCAGGCGTGGTTTACAGCAGTTCCGTGCGCGTGGCGGGCAACGAGCTGGACGACGCCATCATCCAGTTTATAAAACGCAAGCACAACCTGCTGATTGGCGAACGCACGGCGGAAGCAATAAAAATCCAGATCGGTTCAGCCTCGCCGCTTGAAAGGCCGATGACAATGGAAATCAAGGGGCGCAACCTGATCGAAGGCGTGCCGAGAACCATTACGATTACCGATGAAGAGATCCGCGAGGCACTGAGCGACAGCATCTCGGTTCTTATCAACGCCATCAGGGTCGCCCTGGAACGCACCCCGCCGGAGTTGTCGGCCGACATCATGGAACGCGGCATTGTGCTGACCGGCGGCGGCGCGCTGCTGAAACGGTTTGACAAGCGGCTTTCATTGGAAACCGGGCTTCCTGTTTTCGTCGCGGAGGATCCCCTGTCGGCGGTTGTGATAGGAACAAGTAAAATACTTACCGATATGAACCTATTCCGGAGGATCCGCGTTAATTGACCGAAGACAAGGCTCCACACGTAAAGGGGGAGCGAATAGCATGGGTGTTCGCACCGCTCCTGATTTTGCATCTGGTACTTCTTTCTCTCCAGATTGAAGACTCATCGGGAACCATTCTACTTAAAACATGGGCGCTGCGCATTCAGTCTCCCGTTTTGGCCGTAAGCGATAGCGTATTCGGCGGCATCGGGCAAATCTGGAATGATTACGTCTGGCTCGTCGGCGCGCGCGACGAAAACAGACAGCTAAAAGAAAGAGTAAGCCGTCTGTCAATTTTAAACATGTCATACGAAGAGGCGCTGCTTGAAAACGAACGTCTGCGCAATCTCATAGCCATGAGTGAATTAATAAGCAACGACGCGGATTTCAGCATGGTCGGCGCGCGCGTTTCGGCTCGGACGCCGGAGTTTCTTGCCAATATCCTGTACGTGGATCGCGGTTCAAAACACGGAGTCGTCGCCAACGCGCCGGTTATTTCAGGAAGCGGAATAGTCGGCCGCGTCATACTTGTAACGGAGTTTTATTCACAGGTTCAGCTCATAACAAACCCGGACGCGTCAATAGGCGCCATGCTTTCAGAAAGCCGGACGCCCGGCATACTGGCCGGCACGGGGGACGAGTTGCTTACAATGAATTACATCAGCAATATTCTGCCGGTTAAAGTCGGCGAGGTTGTTTTCAGCTCCGGACTCGACGACATATTTCCGAAAGGAATAGAGATTGGCAAGGTCGTCGTTTCAGAAAGGGGAAACGACATTTTCAGGGAAATAAAGGTTGAACCGACAATAGACCTGATCAGGCTGGAAGAGGTCATGATTCTGCTGGAGAAGCCATGAATTATCTGCTTTTGGCCGTTTCAGCGTTTCTGGCGGTCGCCGTACAGATGATTGCGAGCGATATCGGCTCTGTGTTCGGCTTGCTGAATATCTCCCTGGTCATAGTCGCCTGGTGCGCGATTTACCGCAGCCGTATTCAGTCTCTTTTCTTTGGATCGTTTACCGGCCTTTTGCTTGACGCCGCGCTGGGGTGGCCGCTCGGCTATAACGGGTTCGGCATGACGCTGGCGGTTTTTGTCATAGGAAAAACGTGGAACCGCTTTAATACGGCGGAACAACCTGTGGTGCGCTTTCTGATCCTGACCGCGGCTTCTTTGGCAAACTCTCTGAGCATGTTCCTCCTTTTCTGGATCATGCAGCGCGCGATAAGCCGTATTTTTATCGGCAGCGCCGTTTTACAGGCATTTGTTACGGCGGGCGCGGGATTTATCTTTTTCGTTATTATTGAACGCCACAAACGTACTCACGCGATTAAAGCGCATTAGCGCGTCAGGGAAAAAATAATGGCATTGGAGCAGGACGCCAACCGGCAGCTTATTCAGAAGCGTTTCGGGCAGTTGCGCATACCGGTAATGCTTGTTTTCCTCATCTTCGGCGCGAGGCTCTGGCAGCTTCAGATACTGCAAGGATCCGAATACACCCTGAGAGCCGAACGCAACCGCGTCAGGCGGATCTCCGTCGTCGCCCCGCGCGGCGCGATTTTTGACCGCAACGGCGTGCCGCTGGCTGAAAACCGGCCCAGCTTCGACGTGCTTCTGTATCGCGAAGACATGGAAGACCGCGATGCCACGACGCGTTTTATCATAGAAAAACTGGGCGTTTCCAGCGAAAGCATCGAGCGGCAGTTTTCCCGGCACAAAAACACCCCGCGTTACCGTCCGATCGTGGTAAAGGAAGACGTCGGCATGGAGGATATCTCCATTGTCGAAGCCTACAGGCGGGATCATCCCGAAATCCGTCTTGCCCGCGAGCAGCGGCGGCTTTACAACTACGAAACAACGGCCGCGCACCTGCTCGGTTACATGGGAGAAATTTCCGAAAAAGAACTCAAATCGGGAGAATTTCCAAACGCTGTAACCGGCACCCTGGTTGGGCGCACCGGCGTTGAAAAAACCTATAATCATATTCTGACGGGCGTGGACGGCGCGCGCCAGGTGGTGGTGAACAGCATCGGGCGTGAAATCGGCGTTCTGGAAGAGATACCGACCGTCGCGGGCGGCGACATCAGGCTGTCAATTGATCTCGACCTGCAACTGGCCGCCGAAAAGGAGCTTGAAGGCAGAGTCGGCGCCGTTATCGCCATGGATCCGCGAAACGGCGAAATACTGGCGATGGCGAACGCGCCTTCGTTTAACCCGAATTCTTTTTCACCCCGGATTTCCAGCGCGGAATGGAAAGAGATTATAAACAATCCCGACAATCCGCTGCAGAATCGGGCTATTCAGAACACTTATTCTCCCGGCTCCATCTTCAAGATCATTATGGCGAGCGCGGGACTCCACACCGGCGCGCTCGACGACGATCCGGCTGTTTTATGCACGGGATCGTCCGAGTATTACGGACGCATATTCGGTTGCGCGAGCAGCGCCGGACACGGAGCGCTGCGCCTTGAACAGGCAATCGCGGCATCATGCAACATTTTTTTTTATGAGCTTGGGCGCAAGCTGGGAATCTCGACGATTGCCGAACATGCGCTGCTTCTGGGGCTGGGCGCGCGGACCGGAATCGATCTTCCCGGCGAGCGAAGCGGCGTTATGCCAAGCCCCGAATGGAGCAAGCGCGTGCGCAACATCCAATGGTTTGCAGGGGAAACCATTTCCGTGGCAGTCGGACAGGGAGCCGTGGATACGACGCCGATGCAGATGCTGCGCGCGATAAGCGCCATCGCCACCGGCGGCATGCTGACAACGCCCCATGTATTTCTGGGCGCGGAAACCGGCAATATACAAAACGCTGAATGGCGCGCAACAAAGCTGCCTTTAAAAGATGAAAATATCCGCCGTATCAAAGAAGGGATGTGGCGCAGCGTAAATGCCGACGGCACGGGGCGCGCCGCGATGGTGCCCGGAATGAACATCTGCGGCAAAACCGGAACCGTGCAGGTGGTGAGCAGGGAAAACCGGCAATTTATGAGATCGAATACCGAAAACCATTCATGGTTCGCGGGTTTTGCCGACCGAGATAATCCGGAAATCGCCGTGGTTGTTTTTGCCGAACATGCCGGATCGGGCGGCGCGGTCGCCGCTCCGATTGCTGGTAAAATTTTCAGGACATACTACGAAAAAAAATATCCGCGAAATAAATTACGAATTACGAATTACGAATTACCGGAAAGCAAGCCCGCTGTACCCGCAACCGCAGCCGGCGAGTCCGAGCCGATGGGAGGAACGCTGTGATCCGTCTGGACAGGCGCCTTTTGCACTCATTCGACTGGTTTTGGTTTCTGTCCATACTCGCGCTGTCCGGAGCCGGGGCGCTGACGATCTGGAGCACGACATACGACTCCGACATGCAGTCCTATTTCGGCAGGCAGATGATCTACCTCTGCTTCAGCATAATTGTTTTTTTCGTATTGCTGTGTTTTGACTACCGCCTGTTTTCGGATTATATCGTCATGATCTACATCAGCCTGATGGCCGTCATGACCGTCGTGCTTTTTATAGGGCGCGCCGTTAACGGCAAAAGACGCTGGCTTGACCTGGGTATGTTTTCCGTCCAGCCGTCCGAACTTACAAAGATCGTCGTGATTATCGCACTGGCGAAATATTATGCCGACCTGGATTCCGATTATCTGAAATTCAAGGATCTTGCCATAGGCGCGGCGATAGTATTTGTTCCCGCCATGCTGGTTCTGTACCAGGGCGACCTGGGAACAGCGATAACTTTCGTGCCTGTTTACGCGGCGCTTTCGCTTTTAGCGGGCGTCCGGCGCAAACACATCGTTTTGTTTCTGCTTGCCGCGGTTGTTTCAGCTCCAGTGGCATGGTCCATGATGCACGGTTACCAAAAGGAACGCATTGAGACGATCTTTAACCTTTCGAGTGATCCGCATAACGTCGGGTATCAGACCATTCAGTCGATGATAGCCATTGGTTCTGGACAGTTCTGGGGCAAGGGACTCAAGCAGGGATCGCAGGGGTACCTGGGATTTCTGCCGGCGCGGCATACCGATTTTGTTTTCGCGACGCTGGCCGAGGAAATAGGCTTTATCGGAAGCATCGCGATTCTTGCGCTCTACCTTTTCGTACTCTCAAGGTTTTTCCGCACGGTATGCGAGGCGCGTGACAAAATCGGCGCCATGATCGTTTCCGGCATCGCGGCGCTGATATTTTGTCATATCGCCATAAATATCGGCATGGTCTTCGGGGTTTTCCCTGTAGTCGGCATTCCTCTGCCGTTTATCAGCGCCGGCGGTTCTTCGCTGGTCACATGTTTCATGGCAATGGGCATTTCCATGAGCGTCCGCATGCGAAGGTATGTCAACTAATTTGAAATGTGTGTACGAAGTCCGTAAGCGCCTTTACCGCGTCTTCCGGCGTCGAAGGCAAAAGGCCGTGACCCAGATTAAATATATGCCCAGGCCGGCCTGCGGCATCGTCAAGAATTTCGGCCGCCTTGCGCTTTAATATTTCAATGGGCGCAAACATGGCAACGGGATCAAGGTTTCCCTGAATGCCGCGCGAAGCGCCGACGGCGCGCCACGCCGCTCCAAGCGAAACGCGCCAGTCCGCGCCGATCACGTCTCCGCCCGCTTCCGCCATAAAAGGAAGCAGACCGGCCGTTGCCGTCCCGAAATGAATTGACGGAATGCCTTCCTTTTCCAATTCCGTAAAAATTCTTCGCGAATACGGCAATACATAACGTTGATAATCCGAAGGACCAAGGCAGCCCACCCACGAATCGAAAAGCTGAACAGCCTGCGCTCCGGCTTTCACCTGGGCTTTCAGAAATGGGATTAGCGTATCGCAGAGTTTTTTCATCAGCAGATTCCAGGCTTCAGGCTCGTGGTACATAAACTGTTTCGTCAGGAGATGATTGGGCGAAGATCCGCCTTCGATTACGTATCCGGCCAGAGTAAATGGCGCGCCCGCGAAACCTATCAGCGGCAGTTTGCCGTCGAGTTCCGCACGCACGCGCCTGAGGCTTTCGAGTACAAACCCCAGATCTTCCTCAGGGTCGGCGGCGCGCAGCGATTCAATATCACTTGCGCCGCGCACTGGGTTTGCCATCACCGGCCCATGATTTTCCTGGAATTCAAACCCTATTCCCATTCCTTCGAGCGGCAACAGAATATCGGCGAAAATAATCGCGGCATCCACCGGAAAGGCGCGCACCGGCTGAAGCGTTACTTCCGCGGCGAGATCCGGATTTTTGAACATCTCCATCAGGCTGTACCGTTCACGAATCGCGCGATACGCCTTCATGTAACGCCCGGCCTGACGCATAAACCAGACTGGAGTATGATCGGTTTTTTCGCGGCGGCAGGCTTTAAGAAATGTGTCGTTCATTTTATTTAGATTATCCCCAATCATTTTATTCTTTACATGCCGACGATGTCAGCGTTCCCAACGAGCCAGCGCCTGTTCAAAAGCACGGGTTTCGGCATCAAGCGCGTCCAGTGAAACAAGCAGTCCGGGGTTTTGCAATTCATCCAGATCCACCGTGTGCTGCGACGGATAGATAAAACGGTATATGCGCCCGGATAAAGCCCGCGCGTCGGCGGCGATTTTGTTCGCCATTTCAATAACGGCCGGCGAAGCCTTCGGAGTTTCTTTTTTATTTTTCGCGGCCTTTGCCGCTGGTTTTGGAAACGCGCGCAAAAGGTTTTTATTTAAATCCTGGATACTTTTCACCAGATCTTTCGCGTGCTTCCGGCAAATACCCATCGCGAGTCTTTGCAGGATCGTGCTGAATGCAGGCTCAAGCGCCGCGTGGATGAGTTCCGGAATGTCTTCGGCGTATTGCCTCATTATCCGGTTGTTTTCGGTTACCAGTTTTACCCAGTTAATCAGGCGCGACCGCATAACGCGATCAGCGGCGATCGCATTCGCGGCTGCCGCCCCGGGCGGACTTGGCAATACCTGCGTGTATGTCTGCGTCTGTCCCTCTTCGTCAATATACGTAACGACTCTGACGCGCGGCGGGTCGGTAAATCCCGCAAAAGGCCGCAGGTAAGAACGCAGTTCCCTGTTTTCAGCAAGACTGGGAGGGATGGCCGTCCACGGGAGCGCGTCGTCTTCGCCGGCCTTTTTCGGGGGACGCGTCGTGTATAACTCAACGCTGTGCGAATTCAACAGAGGTTTGATAATCTTCTGCAATTTCCTGTAGTCGCGATTCTCTTCGCTTCTGCACCAGATTTCCATCCCATTACCGTCAAAAGCAAATACGGCGTCCAGATTCCGGCAAAGTCCTTTCCGATGAAAATCCAGCCATGCTTCAACAAGCTCAGGAGGAGTATCACGGTTCGGCATTTGTCAACTCCAGGGAACCTCCGAAAACCTCAAACTCTGCGTTACGCTCCCTCGACAAAATGCTCATTTACCTTTGTTGGGGGCGAATAATTATTCGCCCCTACATTTTTTGTCTCGGTCGCAAGCCTTGATTTTGAGGTTTTCGGAGGTTCCCCTTAAATATTCGGATTAATAAGATTTGGCAAAATATGCTTTTTCCGCAGACGGTTTTCCGCAGCAAATACAGTTTCCGGTTTCGCCCGTCTGTTTCAGGGGAACGCACCTCAAAGTCGCTTTCGTATCTTCCTTTATGCGCTTTTCGCATTCGCCGCCGCACCAGAATGAATAGGCGAATCCTTTTTCGACCGCATGTTTGAATTCCGCGTAATCTTTTGGATCGGCGGTATTGGACGTCCGGAAATTCATCGCGCGTTCGTAAAGCGATTTCTGAATCGCCGCAAGCGTTTCAGAAACGGCGCCGGCCAGCCCTTCGCGCGCAACGAATGATTTCCCTTCCTTGCCGGGCTTGTCGCGGCGCGCCAGCACCACGGTTCCTTTTGCGATATCCTTCGGACCGATTTCAATGCGCAACGGCACTCCGCGCATCTCCCAATCGTTAAACTTAAAGCCGGGGCTGCTTCCCTCGCGTTCGTCGGTAATCGCGCGTATGCCCGAGGCGGTTAATTCCGACTTTATGGCGCGCGCCGAATCCAGCACTTGGGCTTTTTCATCGTCCGCCTTGAAAATCGGCACGATCACTACCTGGTGCGGCGCGAGGCGCGGAGGCAGTATAAGTCCCTGATCGTCGCCGTGCGTCATGATGATCGCTCCGATAAAGCGTGTGGAAAGCCCCCATGAAGTAGTCCAGCAATGCTGCAGAACGCCGTTATTATCCAGATATTTTATATCGAAAGCTTTGGCGAAATTTTGACCGAGATTATGCGAAGTCCCGGATTGCAGAGCCTTGCCGTCGCCCATCATCGCCTCGATTGTGTACGTTTCGTTCGCGCCCGCGAAGCGCTCCGTCTCGGATTTTCTGCCGACGATAACCGGAACGGCCGCTTCGTTTTCCGCGAAATCGCGATAAACCTCTATCATGCGCAATGTTTCTTCTTCGGCTTCTTCCGGCGTCGCGTGCGCTGTGTGGCCTTCCTGCCAGAAAAATTCCAGCGTCCTGAGAAAAAGCTTCGTGCGCATTTCCCATCGCACGACGTTGGCCCACTGATTAATAAGGAGCGGCAGGTCGCGGTAAGACTGAATCCATTTCGAGTAGGCGTAGCCGATTATGGTTTCCGACGTGGGGCGGACGACAAGCGGTTCCTCAAGCTCTTCTCCGCCGCCGTGAGTCACGACGGCCAGTTCCGGCGAGAACCCCTCGACGTGCGACTGCTCTTTTTCAATGAAGCTGCGCGGAATCAGGAGAGGAAACTGCGCGTTTACATGCCCGGTTTCCTTAAAGCGCCTGTCGAGCGCCTGTTGAATATTTTCCCACAACGCCCAGCCATAAGGCCGGACTATCATGCAACCGCGCACAGGTGCGTAATCGGCCAGTTCTGCCCGCAGCACGAGGGTGTTGTACCATTCCGAAAAGTCCTCCGCGCGGGAAGGCAGTTTGAGATCAGACATTTTTTCGCCTCTCAGTTATTTGGCATAGATGCAGTAAAACACAGAAAAAGCATAGCCTATAGAAACCGCCGCCCGGTGTCAATAATCCGGGAAATTGGGTAAGTGACAATTGAAGACGGACGCGCTATTATTTACGGGTTTTGTGCCGGGGTGGCGGAACAGGCAGACGCACAGGACTTAAAATCCTGGGTCCCGTAAGGGACGTGTGGGTTCAATTCCCACCCTCGGTACCAAATCCACAAGAACGATATAAAGGCCATGCCAAAAGCGTACAAGGCAGTTATCGCCGCGCTGGCGATTATTATCACCGCCGCCGCGGCGTACAACTATTTTACTTTTGCCGACGAACGCAAAGTCCGGCGGACTTTGCTTGAACTGCGTGAAAAAATTTCCGCGCCGGTTGCCGGCGGGCTGGACACCGCGCTAACGGCGGCCGCTTTAAGACCGCTTTTCGCGCCGGAAGTGGATATCTCTCTGCAACACGGCGGCGAGTTTCGCCGGACTATCGGGCGGGATGAATTGTTGCGCGTCATCATAGGCATAAAACAGCAAAACCCAAAGCTTGCCTTGAAACTTGATTTTTCACGGAGAGATATAACGATCACCGAAAGCGGCTCGGCCACAGTATCCGCGCTTGCGACGGTTGAAAATTTCAACGAATCATTCGAGCCGCGGCGGCTGACGTTTACACTTGAAAAAAATGATGACGCGCGCTGGCAGCTCGCCGCCGTCAGCGACGTCCCGCCGGCGTTTAATAAATAAAATAATGATTATTGTCCAATGCCGTCTGAATCTGGTTTATATTTCGGCGGGATCAAATATCGGCGAGCGCGAGGCCAATCTTGAGTTTGGCGCGCGCCGCCTCGGCGAATGCGGAAATCTGCTGCGCACATCTTCTTTTTTTGAAACCGAACCGGTGGGTTACGCCGATCAGCCCTGGTTTCTGAACCAGGTGTTTGAACTGGAAACGACGTTGACGCCGCATGAACTGCTGGCGTTGTGCAATGAAATAGAACACGATTGCGGCCGCGTCCGGACATTCCAAAACGCGCCGCGCACGCTTGATCTTGATATCCTGCTTTACGGCGATCTGATAGTCAGCGATCCGAATCTTGTTATTCCTCACCCGCGCATGGCCGAGCGCAGGTTCGTTCTTGAACCTCTCGCCGAAATGGCGCCGGAATTGCCGCACCCGATCGAAAAAAAGACCATCCGCGAACTGTTGGCGAACTGTCCCGATACGGCCGCCGCGCGGAAATTTCACGTCCGGCCGTCGTAATCATGTAGTAAAATTTTTATTTAAGGTAATCGAGGTTCTTGCAAAACCTTCCAGCTTTGCCGGGAAGCGGGCTTTCAGCCCGCGTTTTTGAACTACGCGGGCGAGACGCCCGCGCTCCCATGTCAAGGTTTTGCAAGAACCTCAATCGCAAAGGAAATATTTATGGCCGAAAAAAAAACAGCGAGCCCGGCGGCTGAGCACAAAAAACACGCCATAGCGTCCGTTAACGCCGCAATCATAACCCTGTCTACATCGCGGGCAAAAGAAAATGACCCCGCTCCCGACAAATCGGGAGACATCATACAGGCGCTTTTTGAAAAGCAGGGACACGTTGTTGCCGTGCGCGAACTGCTTCCGGACGGCAAGCCGCGTCTTCGCGCCGCCGTGCGCAGACTGGCAAAAGATAAAAACGTCAATGTAATTATAACCACCGGAGGAACGGGTCTTTCGCCGACGGACGTAACCATAGAAGCCGTGCGCGATCTGCTCGAAAAGGAACTCACCGGATTTAACGCGCTTTTCACGCAGCTCAGTTACGCGCAGGTTAAAAGCGCGGCCATACTCTCAAGGGCAATCGCGGGATCCATAAACGGAAAGATCATTTTTTGTCTTCCCGGCAGCCCGCGCGCCTGCGAACTGGCGATGAAATCAATTATTCTGCCTGAACTCGGACATATCTTTCATATGCTTTGGGGGATATAGAGAATTTTCGATTTTCGGTTGCTGATTTTTTAATTTTAACATCGTCAATTTCACGGAGGAAATGCATAAATGCCTGCTTCGCAAAAACGGCCATGCCGCCTTTTCATTTTCGATCTCGACGGCACGCTGGCTGATTCCCGCGCCGATCTTGTCACTTCGCTTAATCTGGCACTGACAAAGCTCGGGCATTCACGTCTTTCGCCCGCCCTTATCGGCGATTTCGTCGGCGAGGGTGTGGATAAACTTATAGAGCGCGCGCTGCGCGCTTCCACGGGGCACGAGCCTGAAAACGCCGAGATTCAGGAAACGGTACAAGTCTATATGAATGAATACGAGGGGCATCTTCTGGACGAAACCTGCCTGCGCGATAATGCTATTGAAGCCCTTAACGCTCTTTCCGGCGCGGAACTCGCTGTTGTTACAAACAAGCCCGAGGTTTTTTCCCGCCGCGTTCTCGCCGGACTTGGCATAGGAAATATGTTTTCCATTATTCTCGGCGGAGACAGCGTCGAGCGCCGCAAACCGGAACCCGACGCACTTTTAAAGGCGATGGAATTCTGCCGTGCGGCGCCTCATGAAACGGTCATGATAGGCGACAGTCTGACGGATATCGATGCCGGCAAGGCGGCAAACACCGTTACATGCGGCATTCTGGGCGGATTCCGTCCCGATGAGGAATTGCTCGCTTCCGGCTGCGATTATATAATTACCAATCTGATACAGATCGCGGATTATTTTGAACCGATATGCACGACATAATTATAATTGGCAATAAGCAGGGGAATTATGGGTTCGCTGCCGGAGAAGCGTTGATGGCTTTAATGAAGCACAAAGAATTGTTCGACGTAAAAATGCTGAAATTCCTTTTTGTCGGCGGATTAAACACGCTGCTGGGCATGGCAATAATGTTCGGTCTGTACAATCTGACCGGTTTCGGTTATTGGAGTTCAACGGCGGTTTCGTATATCGCCGCAAGTATTTTCAGCTTTTTCATGAACAGAAGTTTCACTTTCGGCGATAAAAGCAATCCGGGGATGCCCGCCTTGAAGTTTACGGCGAATATCGCGTTGTGCTACCTGCTCGCGTTCAGCATGGCAAAGCCGCTGATTCTTTTTTTGCTGAACAGTATGAATCTGCCGCAAAACGCGATGGATAATATAGCAATGCTCGCGGGCATGGCACTGTTCACCGGATTTAACTACATTGGTCAACGGTACTTTGTTTTCAATGCAACTTAATAAACTTAAACAGATAATCCATGATGGTGCTTCGTCCCGCCTGGTTCGCAAATTGTTATCTTTGGCGGCAGAATTTTCGAGCGCACGGAGGACGGTGATATTGACTGACATCACGCGTAATTCCGAGATGGTTACGACAAACCTGTATGAACATTAGAAATAAATGGAATTTGTGGCAATTGTTGATTTTACCTATTGGTGCGTTTGTATGTTTTTTTATAGGCAAAGAAGTGTCTCAGGGAGCATTATGGGGTGCTCATTTGCCCGTTTTATGGGTAGTGATAATGGTGTTACTCGCAAACTCTTATTAATGGAGAACCGGTTTCCGTTGAATCTAATGTATGTATAGATTTTTTATCCGATGGAACCGTTCATATAAGGAGATAAAGACATGACTTATTTTCGTTTTCCATGTATTGCGGTTTTTTGTATCATGTTGCTTTTCTTTATCCTTCCTTTTTCCGTCGGGCAGGATGTTACATTAGTGCCGGAGTCGCAAAATATTTCCGGCTCCGCGCCGGGCGAACCGCTAAATATAAAGCTGGATGTCAACGAAGTCCGGTTGGACATCGCTGTCCTTGATAAAAACGGGAATCAAATCACTGATCTAACCGCCGATGATTTTGAAGTTTACCAGAACGATAAACGGCAGAAAGTGTTGTCCAGCGTTTATATCGGCAGTCAGGAAGATGTCCGCCGGAATATTGTTTTTGTTTTTGACGATTGCACGATGTCCTTCGTGAACGGATATTACGCGAGAATGGCGCTTCGTAATTTCGTGGAAAACCAGATGCAGCCTGGCGATCAGGTTGCCGTTTTTAACTCCGGTTATGGCAACAACGCCCTTCAGATGTTTCTTTCCGACAAATATCAGTTGCTTGCGCGGATAAACGCTTTTTCCTTTTCGCTTAGATCGAAAATTGGAGAAGAGGATGTCTGTTGCTCCCAGTTTAACGCTCTTGATTACAGTATTCGCGTCCTGAGTGATATGCCCGGACGGAAATTTTTAATAACCATAACCCCGGAAGTCTATGCGAAGCCTGAAGACTTCCGTATGATCAACCTGTTGGCGGACAAAGCCATGCGGGCGGGCGTGGTTATTAATTATCTGGATATAAACGGACTTGAAGCCAATGATACCATTCAAAACTACACCGTCTTGAACAGAGATTTTCGTATAGCGGGTGGGAATACCACAACAGTGCTATATGAAATTAAAGGTGCGGTGCGGACATTGAATAATCTTAGATTTTTGAATCCTCTGCCCGCTAAAACCGGCGGTGTTCTAATTCAGGACAGTAACTTTTTCCTGAAAGGCATCGACAAAACGACCGAAAATCTGATGAAAGGCTACTACCTTGTTACCTATTCGCCGTCTGAATCTACGTTTAAACCTGACGGCAATGAAAAATATCAAAGTATAAAAGTCAGAGTGAAGCGCCGTGGCGCTGTGGTTCATACACGGGACGGTTTTTTCAATCAGATGGAAAAGGATGGCGACAACCACAAAATTCCTTTAATTGATGTTATTTACTCGCCGTTCCAACACGCCGGCCTTGACATCAATATGTCCGCCGGTTATGTCAAAAACGCCGGGGCGGGCTATCTCGTACGCTCATGGATACATATCGCTCCCGACGACGTGAAGATCGCCGAAACAAAAGACGGCGGCGCGCTGGTTGATCTTGAAATGGTGTGCCTGACATCCGACGTAAAAGGGGATATTCAGGATTCAAGAAACGTAAAATATACATTTACAGTCAAACCTGAAAACAAGGCGGCAACCCTCGCCTGGATCGGGAAACACGGCATAAGATTTTCAACGCTGCTTCCGGTAAAAAAACCCGGCTCATACTATGTTCGCGTTGCCGTACAAGACAAGGAATCCGGCAAGACAGGATCAGCCTTCCAGTTTGTGGCGATTCCCGATCTTGAAAAGAAGGGGCTTGAGCTGTCGAGTATGTTCATGATTACAAGCGCGGACGATCTTGAGTGGATGCGTTCCGACGTAACAAAAGAGCTCTCCTCGGCGGCGTATTTTCCAATGTTCCAAACTGAGGATGTGCGCAGTCCGGCGCTGCGGAGATATTCACCCGGAGACAACCTTTTGACGATGACGATGCTTTATAACGCCGACGCGAAGATGATAGCCCGTTCGGAAATTGAAACACAGTTTGTATTGTACGTAGATGGCGTTGAGTTTCAGCGCGGCAACCCCGTGACGATTAAACCGGATGATGTTGATGGTTCCGACAATACAATTCCGCTTTTGCAGAGACTCACGCTGGCTTCAGACATGCCGTCCGGCGACTATGTGATGCAACTGACTGTAACTGACAAAAAGAACAGCAAAAAGCAGGAAGGTATTGCCGTTCAAACCCTGAGCTTTTCGGTTACTGAAAAGTAATGTATTTATCAATAACATCTTCATATTATTGACAGGATGCCGGATGTCGGAAAAATCATCGAAAAAATGAAAAAACAACGAAAGGAACCGCGTTTATGACAAAAAAGCTGAATCCGCTTATAGATCCGAGAGGCCAGCAGGAACGGCCGGTTATCCAACTTGCTCCGCGAGTCAGTATTGACGCCCTGAAAAACGGGAAAATTCTCTTTTACAACAATACCAAACTGAGTTTTTGCAACTACGGCGAGGTTTTTGTCCGCATAAAAGAACGCTTCCGCGAAATGGGTATTTCAAATTTTATCGACTACTGCGAGACCGTGCGCGGCAAGGATACGCAAAAACTTGAAGCATACGCGGCGATGCTCGCGAAAGAAAAACCGGCGGCCGCCGTTGTGGCGCTTGGCGATATGGGGACGTCTCCCGCAACCTGCATCGTTACAATAGCGCTGGAAAAACTTGGCATTCCCAGCGTCTATGTTACCGCGCCTCCCGGAGGCGAACTTGTCGAAGGCGTCGCCGTCTACCGCGCGGGAAATCTCTGCCTTTGTAAAATTGACATCTATCAGGCCAGTACCGTTGAAGATGTCCGTTCGGAAATCGATAAAAAATGGGACTACATTCTCGACTCCCTGACCGGGACTCCGGAAAAACTTGCCGCCGCCGCGCATATCGATTTCAAAATGGATCTTGTTCCCCCCGCTAAAAACGGCCTCCTTCCGGTGACCGACAAAATTGAAGCCGATGAAAGCAAACTGCTCGAACCCGGCTGCTACATGGAAGAGGTCATGGATTACCTTAACGCCGAACACATCGGCGACGGGCTTCCCGTAATTCCGCCGACGACGGCGCGGCTTGAAAAGATGTATTCGTACTGCCCGTTCGCCCCTGATGAAATTCTCTGGCGCGAAGTAGGCCCCACCGGGAAAGACGTAAACGTGCGCGACGTCGCAATCGCCGCCGTCATGGCGGGGTGCAAGCCGCAGGCTATGCCCGTGCTTGTCGCGGCTTTCCGCGCGCTTGCCGACACGCGTTACAATCTGCTGCAATCGGTAACAACGTCTCATCCGGGCGGCAACCTGGTATTGGTCAGCGGCCCGATAGCGCAGGAAATCGGCCTCTCCGGAAAACAGGGGTGCATGGGACCGGGTTATCCGGCTAACGCCACGCTTGGCCGCGCCGTCAATCTTGTAATCATGAACGTCTGCCGGTCGGTTCCCGGAGTCTGCGACCTCGACTGTCTCGCCTCGCAGGCTGAATTTACCTACTGTTTCGCGGAAGAGCCGTCGCTTGCGCAGTGGCCGATGATAAATGAAGAACGTTACGACGCGCAAACAACCACGGTTTATGTTCTAAAGGCGGAACCGCAGCACGACATAATCGACTTTCTCAGCCTCAACGGACACGATCTGCTGGATACTCTTACCGACTGCTGCACCACGCTGGGCACGAACAACGCTTACATACCCGGCCCGCTGGTGCTTGCGCTNACGCCCGATCACGGCATGATGCTGAAAAATTCNGGATATACGAAAGACATGATACGCGAGCATATTCATCTGCGCGCCGTGCATGACGTTCCGATGGTAAACGGGCGCGGCCTTGTGCCGGTGCGTCCGCCGGAGTTCGCGACGAAACACCCGATGCCGGTGACGCGTTCTCCAAAGGATGTTGAAATTGTCGTTGTAGGCGGGCGCGGCGGACACTCCGGTGTGATTCTGCCCTGGGCTCTGCACAGCGAGGGTATTGTTTTGCCGGTCGCTCTGCCTGACGGAACACCGGCGCGGAGCATTGAACAATTTAAAGGGAGCCTCTAAAAACCCCAAACTCTGCGTTATGCTCCCTCGACAAAATGCTCATTTACTTTGATTGGGGGCGAATAATTATTCGCCCCTACATTTTGTCTCGGTCGCAAGCCTTGATTGTTAGGTTTTTAGAGGTTCCCTTAAGAAATAGGAGAGGAAATTATGGAACATTATGGAGAATACGATGTAGTGGTTGCCGGAGGCGGAACGTCGGGCGTGGCGGCCGCGATATCAGCGGCGCGCGCCGGCGCGAAAACGATCCTTATAGAGCGCATCGGCACTTTGGGCGGGCAGATGAACGTTTCCGGACCGCCGGGATTTGCTTACGCATACATGTTCAACCCGCGCAAGGAACAGATTATTGCCGGCTTTATGGAAGAAACTCACCAGAGAATGCTGAAAGCCGGGCACGCTCTGCCGCATACTCTTCCGGATTTCCGCGTCGGCTACGATTTCGCGCTGGTCGATCCGGATTACTGGGGATTGCTGATGTTTGAAATGATGGAGGAAAACGGCGTTCACCTCCTCCTTCATTCGCCTGTAGTGGATGTCGTTCTCAAGGGAGATTCAATCCGCGGCGTAATCGTTGAAAACGTTTCCGGGCGCATGGCGGTTCGCGGAAAGGTAATTATTGACTGCACGGGAGAAGGGCATGTTTCCGCGAAAGCCGGAGCGCCATACGATCAGGTTCCTAAAGAAGATCTGGAGCCGCACACGCTTTCATTTACCGTGGACGGCGTGGACTGGGACAAGGTGCTCAATTACGTGCGCGAAAACGCCGCCTACGAATTTAACGCGATGACGCATCCCTACCTCGGCTGGACGGAAGAACAGATCATTGAGCGTATCCGCCAGGTTAAAGACGTCCGCGAGATCACAAATTTCATGGGCTACTACACCCTGCGCGACAAGGCCGTGGCCGCGGGAGAGTATCATACCCACGGCGGCGTGGGTTTTTTCATCATGCCGCGCGATAACGGCGTTCTGCAGGCGCATTTCCAGCATTCTTCGCACGTTGACAATATCGATCCTACCGATATACGCGATCTCACACGCTGCGAAATCGAATGCCGCAAACAGGTGCTTATGGCGCTGCGGTTCATCAAAAAATACATGCCGGGATTTGAAAATTCCTATCTTACGCGCATCTGCTC
>JGI24704J35079_10000446_pt1 | contig 19191 bp, 20 predicted proteins | sample TergutNt197P3_FD_35079 | JGI IMG/M metagenome (IMG submission 35079)
TTCATCTTTTCTTCCGGGATACGCCATTGAGACTCCGGCCAGTTGATTTCGGACCATTCCGCATGACGAAGCTCACCCGGCCGGACGAATACCAGGGGCAGGAGCTTCAAGGCGTGCTGGACTACGACATGGCCGCTGTAGTTGTGAATGTCGTTGAGCAGTTTGGAAATTTTAGTCTGGTCAATAATCGTGGACCGATGCCTGACCTTGGGAGGCGGCATAGCTCCGCGCAAGTCCTGGGTTGGATCACGCTCCGCTTGTCCGCTTGCAACTGCGAAGCGGAAAATCTGGCTGCAAATCATTTTGACTCGGTGCGCTGTTTCAAGGTGGCCCTTGGCTTGTATGGGACGTAACACTTTTCCCAAGATGAGAACCGGAGTGATTTCCCTGATAGGCAGAGCGCCTATGACGGAATAGATATGGGCGTTGAGTTGTATCTTTTTCTTTTTGATCGTGGCCGGTTGCCAATTTGCAAAAAACTGCTTCTCCCATTCCGTTGCCACATCTAGGAAGGTCCGCGCCTTACTCTCCAAATCAAGACGCCTCTCTAAGATAGGGTCTTTATAGTCAGCCAGAACCCGCCTTTCAGCCTCGGCCTTGGTCCTGGCCTCCTTCAAGCCTAAAGTCGGGTAGTTGCCCAACGTGATGCGTTTGTCCTGATTTCGGAATAGATAGCGGTAGCGCCATTTCTTGCCACCGCTGGGCATAACTTCCAGATAGAGGCCCTGGCCATCAAACACCTTATAAGGCTTATCCTTCGGTTTGAGGGCTTTGATTTTAAGATCGGTAAGTTGAGAAAAATGGGTCATGGTCTTCCTCACAAATGGGTCATGGCCCAAATCATGACCCAAATATTACCGGATGTCAAGGCTTTTGGTCGGTCTCTATTGGACACTAAAAATCCAAAAGCCCTTGGTTTTCAAGGGCTTTTGGATTTTATCGGACTGGCTGAGAATTTTAGTTGGTGCCGGAGGTCGGAATCGAACCGACATGGAGCGAACTCCGCTGGATTTTGAGTCCAGTGCGTCTACCAGTTTCACCACTCCGGCTTTAGGCGACTTATTCAATCACAAACCCGCCCCCCTTGTCAACCGATGGTTGTCAACCAATGGTAGCCACCCACGGCAACGGCCCGCTTGTCAAGCCGGGGCTTGTCAAGCCAAGGCGGAATGTGTTTTAATCAAGGCTGGGGCGCGGGCCCCACAGGGAGGCCGGGTTGACCAGCCAGATCGTGGCCGGGCCGTCCGGACCGGGATGGGGTTCCACGATGTTCAGAGCCCGGAGCTCGGCCAGGGCCTGGTCCAGTTCCTCGGGCTTGGCGTTCCACCGGGCGCTTATGGCCGACCGGTCCGGCCTTACCCCGTCCGCGACCAGGGCGGCGATGAGAATGTAGGCCGAGACGGCCAGCACCGACAGCCCTTGGTTGAAAATCTGGGTATCCATGGGCGAACAATTTGTCATACGCGTCCCCTTTCAGCGGGAGTTCAACCATGACCGAAAACACCGGCCGTATCCTCCTGGCCCCCCGCCTGGGGCCCTGGCCGCCCCAAAGCCCGGGGGAGGCCCAGCCGTCCGGACCCCACTTCTACCTCTCCTGGCCCGGCTGGGAAGACTACCTGGCTAAGCGCCTGGGCCTCAAACCCGACCCGGCCGGGCCCGCCCCCCTCATGCTGCCGGCCGACTCCGAGGACCTGACCCTGGCCGCCCTCGACCAATTGGCCGACCGGGCCGGCAGCCAGGGGGCCAACCTCTGGCCCCTCCTGGTCCCCCCGGCCGAAAGCCCCAGCGCCCTGGCTGCGGCCATCCGCCGACCAACGGCCTCGTCCGCGCCCCGGCCCCTGTTGAGCGACCGGGGCTATCTGGCCCTCTGGACCCTGACCGAATTTCAGGCCGCGACCGGCGCGGAACTCCTGGCCGAAGCCGCCCGGAAAGAGCAGGCCATGTGGGCGGCCCTCAAGGGCGAAGAGGCCGCCCCGCCTTCCCCCCCGGCCTCCCGGCCGGAGGAGCCGGACCGCCGCGCCGCCTATGCCTGGCGCTGCTGGCGCCGCCTGGCCGCGCCTATACTCCTGCCTGACGATCTTATCTTCCCCACTGTCCCGGAATTTTTTGAACCAGATGACACCTGATCATTACCGTTAACTTAAAGCCCCCACGGGGCTGGCCGGGGCCTCGTCCGGGGACTCGTCCCCTTCCGGTTCATCCTCCACCATCAGGCTGTCTTCATCCAGCTCGTCCGCCTCAACCTCATCCTCATCGGCCTCGTCTCCGGGCCAGTCGAACAGGGTGGGCACCACGCTTCCGGTCAGGGGCGGCAGTTCCGGGCCGGCTTCCCCCGGGCTCAGGCGGACGGCGGCCCAGCCTTCCAGAATGTCGGACGACTCCAAGGCCAGCCCGGCTCGGACCGCGGCCCGCAGGAGATGGGCCGTCTGGATCCCGGGGGCGAATCCGGCCGCCAAGATGACGCCGTCCGGAGCCAGCCAGCGGGCCAGGGTCCTAAGGCGGCGGGCGGCCAGGTAGGGGGAAAGGCGGATCAGGATGAGGCCGAAAGCCCCTGCCCAGTCCGGCCGGCGGCGATGGGAGAAAGGGCCGGTCTCGACCTGGATGGTCCGGCCGTTCCAGTCGGCCAGGTGGCGGGCCCGCGCCGCGGTGGTCTCCTCTTCGGCCAGGACCGTGACCGGGCCTGAACCAGCCGACAAGGCGGCCAGAGGGGCCGGGGACCAGCCCGCGGCCAGGCTCAAGACCGGCCGGTCCCGGGTGGCCGGCGCCCCGGGCGGCGGGGTCAGGTGAGCCGTGGCCAGGCCGGCCAGGAGGCTTTCCCCGGCCCAGCGGGCTCGGGACAGGCCGACCTCCGGGGGCAGGGCGATCCCGGCCTGGCCCCTGGCCTCGGTCAAAGGCCAGGGACCTAAAGAGGCCGGCCGAGCCGTTGGCTCCGGCGGCTCTTCGGCCCGAGTCACGGCCAAGGCCACGGTCAGGTCCCCCCGGGTCCGCTCCGCCTGGCAACAGCCCTCCTCCAGGACGGTCAACTCCAGGTCCAGGCTTCCTTCAGTCCAGGGCAGAAAAAAACCCAAACCCCCATCGGTCAATTCAATATCCCACAGGGGCCGGGCAGCCTCCAGCCGGGCGGCCAGTTCCAGGGCCGCCGGCCGGGGCAGGCCGGCTTCTATGCGCAGGTAGCCGGACACAACCTTATTGGATCAAAGTCACCCAGTTATGGGGGTCGGGCCGGTCGCCGTATTGAAGGCCCAGAAGTTCGTCGTAGAACCGTCGGGTCAGGGGGCCGATGCCGCCCTCGCCCACCTGGATATCCCGCCCCTGGTAACTGAACTGGCCCACCGGGGAAATGACGCAGGCCGTGCCGGTCCCGAAGGCTTCCTTCAGCCGGCCGCTTNCGCTGGCCTCCAGGAGTTCCTCAATGCTCAAGGGGCGCTCGGTGGCCTTGAGATCCCAGTCCCGCGCCAGGGTCAGGACCGAGTCGCGGGTTATCCCGGCCAGGATGGTGCCTGAAAGGGGCGGAGTTATGACTTCGTCGTCGATGACGAAGAACATGTTCATGCTGCCCACTTCCTCGATGTATTTATGTTCCTTGGAGTCCAGCCACAGGATCTGGCTGAAGCCCCGCTTATGGGCTTCCTCGGCGGCCAGGATGCTGGCGGCGTAATTGCCCCCGGTCTTGATCTCCCCCAGGCCCCCCTGGGCGGCCCGGCTGTAATTGGGTTCCACATAGATCCTGATGGGGGCGAAACCCGCGGCGTAATAGGCGCCCACCGGGCCGGTGATGATGAGGAAGATATATTCGTCGGCCGGCCGCACCCCCAGGTGGGGTTCGGAGGCGACGATGAAGGGCCGGATGTAGAGGGAGGCCCCCCTGGCCCGGGGCACCCAGTCCTGATCGACCAGGAGGAGTTCCTTCAAGGCGGCCAGGCACAGATCCTCGTCCAGAGCGGGGATGCAGATCCGCCGGGCCGAGCGGTTAAACCGGGCGAAGTTGTCCCAGGGCCGGAAAAGGGCCAGGGCCCCGGAACTTTGGCGATAGCATTTCAGACCTTCGAATATTTCCTGGGCGTAGTGCAGGCACATGGCCGCCGGCGACAGGGTCAGGGGGCCGAAGGGTTCTATGCGCGGCCCGCGCCAGGCCCCGCCGTGGTAATCCAGGCGGAACATATGGTCGGAATAAATGTCTCCGAAACCTAAGGCGCTTTCATTGGCGGGCGGGCTGCGGCGCTTGGCCGGGGCCAGGACGCGCTTGACTATCTCCATGTCACACCTTCCTGAATTTTTCCGCCAGGGCCCGGGCCGCCGCCGGCGGCACCATGTCCCCGATATCAGCGCCGTGGGCCGCGACTTCCTTGACGATGGTGGAACTGAGGTAGAGCCAGCGGTAGTCGGTCATAAGATAGACCGATTGGAGACCGGGCTCCAGGTGCCGGTTGACCAGGGCCATCTGGAATTCATATTCGAAATCCGAAGTGCCCCTGAGGCCCCGCAGAATGGCCGTGGCCCCCCGATCGCGGGCGTAGCTGACCAAAAGGCCCTCGAAACTGTCCACCTCCACCCGGTCGTAGCCGGCCAGGGCTTCCCTCAATATGGTCACTCTTTCCTCGGCGGTGAACAGCGAGGCCTTGGCGGAATTGCGGGCCACGGCCACCACCAGGCGGTCGAAGAGGGTCAGGCCCTGGTCCACCAGGCTCAGGTGTCCCAGGGTGGGGGGATCGAAGGACCCGGGATAGACGGCCAGGCCGCTCACAGGCCCTCGCCGGCCGCCTCGTCGCCAGCCTCGCCGGCCCCCCCAACCAAATCCTCATCCGCCTCGGGCCGGCCGGTCAAGTCATCCGCGGGCTCCACCCGCTCCACCTCCTCGATCACGGCCTGGGCCCTGATGAGGTCCAGGGTCTTGCTGATCCTGAGGCCTTCACGCAGGTTCTCCATGAGGTTATGCGACTTGTAGTAGTCCCGCAGCACTTCCGGCGGCTGGCCGTATTCCTTGCTCATCTCCACCAGTTCGGCCTCGATGTCCTCGGGGGTGACTTCCACCTGGTTGTCCCGGCCGATCTGGTCCAGCACCAGGGCCGCGGCCACGCTCTTTTCGGCCCGGGGCCGGAGGCGTTCCCGCAACTGGGCCACGTCCACGCCCATCTTTTTGAAATCCATTCCGCCGGCGAAACTGGAATTGAGGGTCTGGAGGCGGTTGCTCAGTTCCCGCTCCACCATGACCGTGGGCAGGTCCAGGGAGACCAGGTCGGCCAGTTGCCCGGTCACCTGGTGGTTCAAAAGGCGTTCGGCCTGGTCAGCCTCATCTTTCAGGAGTTCCCGGTGCAGCCGTTCTTTCAGGGCTTCCAGGGTCTCCACTTCTTCCAGACCCAGGTCCTTGGCGAATTCGTCATCCAGGTCCGGCAGTTCCCGGACCTTCGCATCCAGCACGGTGGTGACCAGTTTGAGGGGCCGGCCGGCCATTTTGCGGTCCTCGGCCTCCTCGGGCAGGGTGACGGTTATGTCCCTGGTCTCGCCGGCCTTCATGCCCACCAGGCCCTCGATGAAGCCGGGGGTCGTCCGGTGGCTCTCCACCAGGTCGATGTTGAAGGGGCCGCCGCCATGTTTGGGCAGTTCCACCCCGTTTTCGTCAAAGGCCCGGTAAATGACCGAGGCCGCGTCGCCCATGACCAGGGGCCGGTCTTCCTCCAGATTCTTGACTGTCGCCAGGCTCTGGCGCAGCTCTTCGAGTTTCTTGGCCACCAGCTCGTCATCCACCCGGCTCCTGGGGCGTTTGAGATTCAGGCCCTGCCATTGGGGCGTGTCAAAAACGGGCTTCAGTTCCACCAGGACGCTGAACTTCAAGGGCAGGTTGTCCTGGTAATCCACCTGGTCCAGCACCGGGGCCCCCATGGGGGTCAGGTCATGGTCCTTGAGGATGGCGGGCACGGCTTCGGAGACCAGTTCTTCCGTGACCTCATGCTTTAGTTCTTCGGCATAGACCTTGGCCACCATGTCCCGGGGGGCCTTGCCGGGCCGGAAACCCTTGAGCTTGGCTTTGCGAACATAGGTGTCCAAGAGCTTGCGCCAGACCTTCCGCGCATCTTCCTCCGGGAGTTCCACGATCAATTTGCGTTTGATGCTATTGACTTCTTCAATGGTTACGTTCATCGTGCCACTCCCATCCCACAGCCCCGCCGGATCATGGGTCCAAGGGCCTACGGCCCCTGGTGCGAGAGAGGGGATTTGAACCCCTACGGCCGGAGCCGCCGGCTCCTAAGGCCGGTGCGTCTACCAGTTCCGCCACTCTCGCGGTTACCAGACGGGTAATCTTTTATTTATATTAAATTTTTATTTCCCTGTCAACAGTCCGCCCCCGGCGCGTTCCCCGGGCCGCGGGCTTATCCCCGTCCGGGGCGCCCGCCCCCCCGCCAAGGCCGGGGCAGCCCTTGACCGAGCAGATCAGGGGCGGGGCCTCGGGGTTCTTATTCAGGGCCGGGTTTTCCAGCAGGAACTCCCGGCCGCAGGCCGGGCAGGCCCGGGCCACGGGGCGGCCGCTCAAAATGACCCGGCACTTGGGATAGCGGCTGCAGCCGAAGAAGGGGCCGCGCTTGGAGGATTTTTCGACTATATCGCCCTCGCAGCCCTCCTTGGGGCATTTAAAGCCGCTGGGCAGGGGCTTGGCGTTTTTGCACTTGGGGTAGCCGGTGCAGGAAATGAACCAGGCCCCCTGGCGGTTTTTCTTGAGGGCCAGGGGCTTGCCACATTTTTCGCAGACCGTGGGCGCCCCTTCGGGAAAGGGCGGCGGGGGCTCGTCGGCCGCCTCGCCGCCGGGCAGGGGCTTGGCGTTCTTGCATTCCGGATAGCCCGTGCAGGCCGCGAAGGGGCCGTAGCGGCTCTTTTTGATCACCAGGGACCGGCCGCATTTTTCGCAGACCCCCACCGGCTCGGGGTTGGGCGGGGCCACCGGCTGGGGCCGGCCCCGTTCGTCCCGCTCGAAATCGCAGGTGGCCCCGCAGTCCGGGCAGGCCAGGTAGAAGCCGTTGCGGCCGTAGCGCAGCTTAAGGCCTGTCGCGCCTTCGCAGGCGGCGCAGGAGACCCCGGCCGGCAGGCCCTCGCGCTTGAGGTTGGTCATGGCCTCCGCCGCCGCCTTAAGGTCCCTGGCCAGGGGGTCGTAGAGGCTGGCCAGGACTTCGAGGTGGCCGGCCCGGCCCTCTTCTATCTCATCTAAATTTTCCTCCAGCCCGGCGGTGAAATCGACTCCCATAAGTTCGGGAAAGCTCTTCACCAGAAGGTCGGTGACGGCGAAACCCATTTCCGTGGGCCGGAGCACGCCCTTGGCCGACTCCACGTATTCCTTGTCTTTCAAGGTGGAAATTATGGCCACGTAGGTCGAAGGCCGGCCGATGCCCTTGACTTCCAGTTCCTTGACCAGGGTGGCCTCGGTGAAGCGGGGCGGGGGCTGGGTGAAATGCTGCTTGGGCTTCANGGCCTTGGCCGTGAAGGTCTGNCCCTTGGCCAGGGGCGGGAGTAAGTTCTCTTCCTGGCCCGTGTCGTAGAGGGNCAGAAAGCCTTTGAAGGTGATCACCGAACCGGTGGCCCGGAAGGTGTAGCGGCCGGCGGTGAGGTCGGCCGTGGTCTGGTTGATCCGGGCCGAAGTCATCTGGCTGGCCACGAAGCGGCGCCATATAAGGTCGTAGAGCTGCCAGTGGCCCGGTTCCAGCCGGCCCTTCAGTTGGTCCGGGGTGCGGGAGACCCCGGTGGGGCGGATGGCCTCGTGGGCGTCCTGAGCCCCCTTTTTGTTCCTGTAGCGGTTGGGCGAGGCCGGGGCGAAGTCCGGGCCGAAGGTCCGGCGGATGTGTTCCAGGGCCTCGGCCGCGGCCTGGTCATTGACCCGCACCGAATCGGTCCTCATGTAGGTGATGAGGCCCACCTGGCCCTCGCCGGGCAGATCCATGCCCTCGTAGAGGTCCTGGGCCACCCGCATGGCCCTTTTGGCCGGCATTTTCAGGCGGTTGAAGGCGGCCTGCTGGAGAGTGGAGGTGATGAAGGGCGGCAGGGGGTGGCGCTGGCGGTCCCGGGCGTTCACTTCGGCCACGGCAAAAGCCGCCCCGGCCAGGTCCCGCACCACGGCCTCGGCTTCGGCCCCGCTCTTGAGTTCGGCTTTCTTGGCTCCGATCTTATGTAGCAGCGCTGAAAAAGGGCTTTCCTGGAACTCGGACGTTAAGGTCCAGTATTCCTCCGGGGTGAAGGCGAAGATGGCCCGCTCCCGCTCGACGATGAGTCTTAAGGCCACGGATTGGACCCGGCCGGCTGACAGGCCTCTTTTGAGCTTGTCCCACAAGAGGGGGGAAATGAGATAGCCCATGAGCCGGTCCAGGATGCGGCGGGTCTGCTGGGATTCGAACCTGGTCTGGGAAATGGGCACCGGATGGTCCATGGCTTCCCGGATGGCCTTGGGGGTCAGTTCATTGAGGAGCACCCGCTGGTAGCGGTGGCCGGTCCCCAGGGCCTGGGCGATGTGCCAGGCGATGGCCTCCCCCTCGCGGTCCGGGTCGGGCCCGAGGTAGATGGTCTCCTTGCCCCGGGCGGCCTTTTTCAGTTCGCTGATGACCTTCTGCTTGCCCTCGATGATCTCGTATTTGGGATTGAAGCCGTTTTCTATGTCCACGCCCAGNTTTTTTTTCGGCAGGTCGATGATGTGGCCCATAGAGGCCCTGACCTCGAAATCGGGGCCCAGGTATTTACCGATGGTCTTGGACTTGGCCGGGGATTCGACTATCAACAGGGATTTGCTCATTATTTCTATATCTCTCCATGGTCCCGGCGGGCGAATAGGCCCGCCGGCGATTTGACTATCAGACCGGTCAGTTCCAGGTTCAGGAGGATGACGCTCATTTCCGCCGCGGGCCTACCGGCGGCCCGGCCCAGGGTGTCGGCGTCCCGGGGGCCTTCGGCCAAAAGGGTCCAAACTTGGGCTTCCGGGGTGCCCGCCGGGGGTGCCTCTAGCGAGGGAGCCGGCGGCTTGGGCCGAGCCTTGGGGGGCGGGGCCGGGGGCTTTGGCTTGGTCCCCATTGAACCCCCCACGGGGGCCCCCGCGGGGGCTCCCCCGGGGGCCTTTATGGGGGCCCCCGGGGCCCGGATCTCGGCCAGCACCTCGTCCATGTTCTCCACCAGGGCCGCGCCGGACTTGATGAGGCTGTTGCTGCCCGAGGAGTGTCCGGACCCGGCCGGCCCGGGCAGGGCCATGACCTCGCGGTTCAATTCCAGGGCCAGGCGGGCGGTGATTAAGGCTCCGCTGCGCGCCCCGGCCTCCACCACCACCACGGCCAGGCTCAGGCCGGCCAGCACCCGGTTGCGGCGGGGGAAATTACCCGGCCGGGGCGGGGTGGCCGGCGGGAACTCGGAAATCAGGGCTCCGGCCTGGGGGATACGCTCGTATAGCCGGGCGTTCTCTTTGGGATAGACCCAGTCCAGGCCGCAACCCAGGACAGCCAGGGTCCGCCCGCCGGCCTCCAGGGCTCCCCAGTGGGCTTCGGCGTCAATGCCCCGGGCCAGGCCGCTGACTATGGTCACTCCCCGGGCCGCGCCGTCCCGGCCCAGGTCCCGGGCCGCGGCCAGGCCGGCCGGAGAAGCCTGGCGGGGGCCCACCAGGCCCACCGCGAATTTATCCGTCTCTTCCAGGCGGCCCTTGACCCACAGGACCGGCGGCGGGTCGGGGATCTCCGTGAGGCGCACCGGGTAACCGGGGTCGCCCCAGACCAGGATCTCCGTATTTTTCGCGGCCTCAAACAGGGCGGCCGCCTCTTCCAGGAGGCCGGAACTCAGGAGGCCCGGGAAATTGACTCCGGCCAGGCCCAGGTCAAAGCCTGAGAAAGCCGCGGCCGCGCTCCCGGCGTAGCCCACCACCCGGTGCCAGCTCACCGGATTCTGATTCAACCCCAGGTAGAGGGCCAGCCCGGCCAGCCGCTCCGAAGGTTCAATGTTCCTGGTCAAACGCTCACCCCGGCCGCCGTCGCCTGTCTCAACTGTCCATCCGAACAGCCGAACTCCATTAAATACTCCCACCCGGGCCGGCCGTCAAGCCCCATTTCCATCATTCAGCCATACGTTCCAGTTCTTCAAAGGTTTTGGTGACTGTTTGTCCGGCCTCCAGTTGCGCTATTGATTTCCTGAGCGCCTCCATATTCCTGGGGCTGTAAAACGGATCACGCTCCACGGCAAAAGGCAGGCCGTTATTGATCAGGGACTGTTTTAGAAAAAGCCTTACGGCCGTTGGTATATCCAAGCCGAGGTCGGAAAACAGCTTTTCAGCTTCTGTTTTCAGAGTCTGGTCCACCCTGATCTGAATATTGGCAGTCGTCATTTGGCACCTCCTTCATTACAAGCGTAATGGTTTTCCATCAAAAGTCAAGTGTTTTGCCGGCTCCAGTTTCATTTCAGCGCCCCGGCTCTGGTCAAGCGGGCCGGCTCCCCATATAATAGGCCATGACCAATTTCAAGATAACCGTGGAATACGACGGACGGCCCTTTGCCGGCTGGCAGCGGCAGGGGCCGGAGGCTGGCCCCACTGTCCAGGGGGTGCTGGAAGAGGCCTTAAGCCGCCTCTGCGGCCACCCTGTGACGATCCACGGCAGCGGCCGTACCGACGCCGGGGTCCACGCCCGGGGCCAGGTGGCCAGTTTTGTCACGGCCGGCCGCCGCACGGCCCGGGAAGTGGTCAGGGGAGGCAACGCCCTCCTGCCCCCGGCCGTGGCCATCCTGGCCGCCGAGGAGGCGCCGGCTGATTTCCACGCCCGGTTCAGCGCCCTCGGCAAGGTCTATGAATATGATTACGCTGTCGGGCCGACCCGCCGCCCTTTGCGCCAAGGCCGGGCCTGGCAGGTGGGGCCGAACCTGGATTGGGGGGCAGTGGAGCGGGCCCTCCCGGCCCTGGCGGGGGAACATGATTTTCGGGCTTTCCGGGCCGCGGGCAGCGAAACCCGGGGCAGCGTCCGCACCATCTTCGAGGCCTCTCTCTCCAGCCCCGAGCCGGACCTCAAGCGCCTGACCCTGGCCGGGTCCGGCTTTCTGAGGCACATGGTGCGGACCGTGGCCGGGCTCCTGGCCGAAATAGGCCGCGGCCGTGTTCCGGCCTCGGCCCTGCCGGAAATCATCCTGGCCGGCGACCGCGGCCGCGCCGGCCCCACCGCCCCCCCGGACGGCCTCTGCCTGGCCCGAGTTATTTACCAGGGCTTCGCCCTGGACCCATAGCCGACGGATTGTATGGCATCAAATTGGAGGGTGAAATCATGCTGAAATACTTTGGCGACCTTATTGAAAAATTGGTAGCGGGGGCCTTGGTGGTTGGCCTGTTCCAAAACAAAGCACCAGCCGTCATTGTGGGCTTTATTCTTTTGGGTATCTGGGTTAGAATAAGGCAGAGGGAAATCTCGATAGGCAGGGGGAACGGGCAATGACTCTTTCTTTGATTCTTTATGCGGCTATTGGCATTGGCCTGGGGATCGCTGCCCTTTATTTCTATGGCAACGAAGGGGAAAAGAAGGACAAGTAAAGATTATTTACATTAATAGTCTTTTTTCCAGCCCAGCCCGACCTGACTCGATTCCGAAGAACTGCGGGCCTCCAGGGAGATGCTGGGGGCCAGTTCCACTTCTAGGCGCACGGCCGGGCCGTCGCCGCCGTGTTCCACCCCCATATAGATATTGTCGCTTATATATTTGCCGGCCTCGATGGAAACGGCCTCGTTATCCGGCCGTTCGCCGGTGCGGGTGTTGAGGTCGCCGGCCAGGGAGCCGGACAGGTCCGAGACCTGGCGCTCGTGCGGGCCCGAAGAGCCGCCCAGGCGCAGGACATCCAGGCCCAGGGAGCGGCGGACAGTCTTCAAGGGGTTCAGGCTGTCGCCCCCGAAACTGGTCAGGTCCCTGAGCATGGCGGCCAGTTGCACGGCTTCCAGGCGGCTTAGGGAGGAGGGGCTTTTGCCGAAGAGCAGCCGGCCGGCCACCTCGTCCTGGTTCAGGGGCGGGCGGCTGGTGAGGCTGATCCGGGGCTGCCGGGCCGGGCCGTTGATCTTGATGACGGCCGTGAGTTCCGGGCTCTGGTTGGTCAATTCCAGGTCCAGGAAGGGGATGGGGTCGCCGGTGAAGGTGACCTGGCCGCTCTCGAAATTGAACTGCCGGTTGAAAACCGGCGGCTCATACCAGCCGCGCACCGGCCTCAGTTCTCCGGTCAGGGCCAGGTCTTGCCCCGGGGGAACCTGGGCCCGCAGCCAGCCGCGCCATTCGCTTTCCAGGCCGTAGCCGGTGACTTGGAAACGGCCCGGCGCGTTCACTTTCAAGTCCAGGTGAAGGGACCCCTCGTGGAGGGCCCCCCCATCGGGGGCCTCGGGGTCACTCAGGGGCAGGGTGGCGATGGAACCGGCGCCGGTAATGAGGTTCAGGTCCAGTTCGCCCTCTTCCAGGGTCAGGTCGGAGGTGATGCTCAGGCGGTCCGGGGGGCCGCTCAAGGCCAGGGGCCCGCTCAAGGTCAGGCTCAGGTCATCGCGGCGGAAGGGTTTTAAGGATCTCAGGCTGCCTTCGGCTTTAAGGACCGGGCTGGCCAGGTCGCTTATTTCGCCGGTCAGGTTCAATTCCCCCCGGCCCAGGTCCCGTCCGGTCAGGGCCACCCGGATGGGGCCCATAGATCCGCGGGTCTCGGCGCTGAGGTCCAAATCCCTCAGCCAGAGCCCCAGCACCCTGTCTTCGTAGCGCCCGCCGGTGAGCCAAAGGGAGCCGGCCAGGTCCGGCCGGCCGAGGCTCCCGGACAGGTCGAGGCCGACCCTGGCCTGGCCGGTGAGGGCGCGGTCGTGAAGGTCTGCCAGGCGCCAAAGGGGTTCCAGGGGGCCGGAGAAATCCAGGCGGCCGGTGAGGGGGCCTTGAAAATCGGGCCGGGGCGGGGCCCCATCGCGCCCTTGGGTCAGGGGCAGGCTAAAGGTGACCTGGCCGGCCGCCGGCCAGCCGGGCCCGCCGGTCAGGGTCCCTTCGGCCACCAGGGCCTGGTCTTCATTGAAGCGCCCACGGCGCTCTAGGCGGCCGCTAAGGTCCAGGGCCGGGGTCAGGCGGCCCAGGGCCCCGGGTGCCAGGCTGGTTTTAAGGTTGAATTTTCCGGCATAACTTTGACCCCGCCGGTCCAGGCCATGCCTGTCCAGGTCGAGGGTCAGGCTCTGGATATGGCCCTCGGGCAGATCGGCCTGGGTAAAAAGGCCCAGGAAGCGGTAGGGCAGATTTTTTATTTCAGCCTTGAGATGCGCTTCGTCCGCGTCCAGTCGGGCGGCCAGGGTCAGTTCCCCGGCCGGGAGTATTTTGGCCTTGATTGGGCTGATTTTCAATCCTTCGGCCCAGGAGACGGCCACTGGCGCGGCCAGGTTTAGCCCGGTGGGCCCGGCCCTGAGTTCCAGCCGGGCCACTTCGGCGGTTGAGCGGTCCAGGTCAAAACCGCCCCCGGCGGCCAGGTTGAAATCTCCTCCCCCGGCGCCCAGGCGCCAGGTCCCCTGGCCGCCCCGGGTCTCGGCCCTTATTTCTCCCTTGGTCCAGGCCAGGTCCGCGGCCCGCCCCGGCCCCAGGTCCAAAGCCAGCTTCAAATCCTGTCGGCCGAAGAGATCGTCGGCTGACAGGCGCAGTTTATTTTTTGACAGGCGCAGCCTGGTTGATGAATCCAGAGCCAAGTGGTCCAGTTCGGCCGTGAGGTCCGCCTTCTGCCCCTGGTCCCGGGCCAGGTCCAGGACCAGGCGGGCCGGCCCTCCACGTAATTCCCAGCCGGGCCAGGCGGCCGGGAATTCGCCCGTCAAGCGGCCGCTCAAGCCCGGCTCTTCGCTTGTAAGGTCGATCGAAAGGCCTCCGGCCAGGCTCAGCCCGCCGGCCTGAATATCCAACTCTTCCAAATCAAGGCGCCCAGGGCGCCAGGTTCCCTGGCCGGAGAGGCCCAAGGCCCCGGACTCGAATCGTTCCACCCGGAAAGCCACGGAAGATGAATCTAAAGCCAGATCCCCTCGGGCCAGCCAGGTTTCGCCCAGGAACTCCCCCCCTTCGGGCCAGGTCCAGTGCGTCCCGGTCAGGTTCAAATCATTCACGGTCAGGCCGGCTTCCGGTTCCCAGGCCAGGCTGGCGGTGAGGTTCAGTTCTTCGGGCCCGTCCAGCTCCAGGCGGCCGCCGGTCACTACCAGTTTATCCAGGCGCAGGGGCCAGGGGGGGAGAGGCAGGGCCTCGGGAGGCAGGGCCTCGGGAGGCAGGGCCTCGGGAGGCAGGGCCTCGAGCCGCGCCTCACCCTCCTGATCCGTTGGCGGGGGCAGGACCAGGGTCGGCCCGGTCAGGCTGACCCGGGGAACATGGACCAGGCCGGTCAGGAGGGCGGCCGGTTCCAGTTCGATCTCCAGGGCTTCGGCCGTGAACGAAAATTCCCGCGGGTCCACGATCCGCAAATCCATGACCTTTAGGCGGCGCGGGAGGCCCACTTCCAGGCTCCCGGCCGTCAGGGCCAGGCCTTCGGAGGCGGCCAGGCGGACGAGGAGGCCGAATACGGCCCCGGCTCCGGCTTCCGTGCCCAGCCACAGGTAAAGGCCAAAGACCGAGGCCGCGGCCAGGCCCAGGATAATGATTACTGTTTTAAGTAATATCCGAGCAATTTTCATTTTAATCAGAAACTTTGGCCCAGGCTTATGTAGAGCTGCCAGGGGCTGTCGCCTTGGCGGCGGTCCAGGGGCACGGCCACGTCCAGGCGCACGGGGCCGACCGGGGTGAAGTAGCGCAGCCCCGCGCCCGTCCCCCACATGAGTTCCTGGAAGAGCCGGTCGTCGGCCCGGGCATAGACCGTGCCCCCGTCGATGAAGGCCACGGCCCCCAGGCTTTCGGTGAAGCGCAGCCTGGCCTCGGCCCCGGTCTCCACCTGGGCCAGGCCGCCCAGGGGCTCGTTGCGGTCGTTGCGCGGCCCCACGGATTGATAGTCATAGCCGCGCACGGAGCCGCCGCCGCCGCTGTAGAAGCGTAAGGAGCTGGGGACTTCCTGGCTGTTGTCAATGCCCCAGAGCCCGCCCAAGAGGCCGCGCAGGGCCAGGACGGCCCGGGGGGTGCCCAGGGGTAGGAAGGCCTGGCCTTCCAGGCGGGTGCGGAAGACCTGGAAACGCTCGTGGTAGGCGCCGGTATAGGGCGCGGTGGCCAGGTTGAGCCGGGCGCCCCGGGTGGGGTCGAGCAGATCGTCGGTCTGATCATAGTTGACCAAGATCGGCAGGCCCGCCACATAGAACTGTTCCAGGGGCCGGTCGGGGTCTTCCAGGAGCCCGCCCTCCAGGTAGCCGGTCAGGGCGATCCGCCAGTGGCGCGACAGCCGGCGTTCCACGCCGGTCGTCAGGGAGCCGGACCACAGCCGGTAGGCCTCGGTATCCTGGTGCAGGATACCGCCCCGGGCAATGAAGTCCTGGTCCGGCCGGAAGAAGAAGGGGTAACGGTAGGTGGCGGTGAATTCCTGAAGGTCCGCCCACACCGGCAGGTCCAGGCGCAGCCGGTCGCCGTGGCCCAGGAGGTTGCGGTGTTCCCAGTAGGCTTTGACCCCGAGCCCGAAATCAGTGTCATAATTGACCTGGCCGCCCACGGTGCGGGCCGCGGCCGGGGCCAGGGCCAGCCGGACCGGCCTGATCTCGCCTTCGCTAGTCTCGCTTTCGCCCGTTGTCGGCCGGCCCATAGTTGCGGCCAATATTTCCACGGACTGAAACAGGCCGGTCTGCCTGAGGGAAGCCAAATAGCCCTCCACCTGGGCCTGGTTCCAGGGCTGGCCGTCCCGCCAGGTCTTGAGGGCGTCCAGATAGTCCTGGTCCACCGGGGCCGGGCCTTCCACCTCTACCGGCCCCAGGCGGACAAAGGGGCCGGGGGCCAGGGTTATTTCGGCTTCCAGTTCCCGGGCCTCGCGGCCCAGGAAATAGCGGGAGTTTTTGACCCGGGCTTCCGGGTAGCCCCGGTTGCGCCAGGCTTTTACCAGGCCTTCCACGGCTTCCAGCATGTTGTCGGCCAGGGCCGGATCCCCGGGCGTCAAGCCCGTCTCGGTCAGGGACAAAGGCGGCGGGTCGGGCGCCTCAGGGCGCGGCGAGGTGGTGGTCAGCACCCTGGCCCGGCCGAACTTGTAGCGGGGGCCGGGAACGAAAACTATCACCGCCGAAATTTTGCCCCCTGAGGGCTTTTCAGGACCCCCTGCGGTCTTTTCCAAACCCCCTACGGGGGCCAGGCGGCCTTCGGCCCGGCCTTCATAATAGCCCTGGTTGTTGAGAAGGCTTTTGGCCTCGGTCAGGGAAACGGCCAGGCGCTGGTTCAAGGTGGCCAGGTCAGCGGGCTGGTCCCGCATCAGGGCCAGCCGGCTGACCTCGGCCAGGCGTTCGGCCAGGAAGGGATCGTCCGGGCTGCGGAAGTCCAGGACGCATTTATAGACCGCTTCGACCGAGGCCGAGGCCCGGGCCGGGGCGGCCCGGTCAGCCGCCGGCCCGGAGGAGGCGCAGCCCCCCAGAAAGAGCAGGACCAGAAGGCTCGAAAGCCGACGGCTATTTCCGCCAACCCTCAATCAGGGTTCCTCCTGGCGGTTTTTCTCCACTTGGCCGGCCACATCTTTGGTCCGGTTGATGATGATATCCGGCCGCACGCCCACGGCGGCCCCGGATTGTCCAGTCGATGACTGTTCAGACAAATTTTGGCGGATGTCCGCCTCGGCCTCGACAGCCAACGAGGCGGCCGGGGGCTGAGCCGGGGTCCTGAAAAAAACCAGGCCCGCCAGAACCACCAGAACCAGGCCCAGCAGGCCGACTATGAGCCATTTTTTTACCGTGTTTTCAGCTTCCGCGTCCATGAACCATTCCTCCGCGCCATAATATGGCGGGCCGCCCGGCCTCACGGGTAACCAGCCCGAAGGGCTGGACTTTAGCCTTCTAATTATACTATAATTTACTTTAAAATGCATCTTCTGGATAATAGCGCCTGAATACCGCCGAACTGTTCGAGATTGAGTTCGCCAATTGACAAATTGCACCTAATAGGTTATAATGTCAATAAAATCGAACCTAGAGCTTGGAGGTCTTATTTATGACTCAAACAACTTTTAGCGTTCGGATGGATTCCGAAGTAAAAAAACAATTGGACGATTTTTGCGCCCAGGTCGGAATGAACACTACCACCGCGTTTAATATGTTCGCCCGCGCCGTTTTGCGTGAAAAACGCCTGCCTTTTGATATTACAACAAAATCAGACCCGTTTTACAGCGAAAGCAACCTGGCCCACCTTCGCCGCGGGATTGTTGCGCTCAACAGCGGAAAAGGGGTTGAACACGACATTATTGAGGATTCTACTCGTCCTGTGGCCGAAATTTGAAGGAAAGAACTAATATGTAAAGGCGATTATTTAGTCTGGATTGCTTCGTCACTTCGTTCCTCGCAATGACGGATGGGGGGTGAAGGGCTTCGGCCTTTCTTCCGTCATTGCGAGCATAGCAGCGAAGCAATCCAGTCCCTCAAATTTAGTTCTTTATGAGGATCCAACATGAACACTGCCGAACTGTTCGAAATATTAAAGGCCAAGGCCGAGGCGGCCCGGCCGGATCTGCCGGCCGGCTTCAGCGCCGTGGCCCTGGCCGACCTCACCGGCCCTGACGCGGCCCAGTGGAGCCTTTCAGCCGCCGAGGGGCGCCTGGCCCTGGCCGCGGGCCCACCGGTAGGCCAGCCGGATATAACCGTCACCCTGGCCGCGGAAACAGCGGCCGGGCTCTACCTCAAAACCATAAATCCCATGGCGGCCTTTCTCACCGGCAAGATCAAGGTCAAGGGCGACCCCGCCAAAATCACCCTCATCAAAAAACTCCTTTCTCCAAAGGGGTAGCGGGAAGACTGGGGCGTGGCCCCAGGCCGCCGCTACGAATAAACACGCTATAAAACCAGGGGAAACTATAATGCCGCAACTTGACCGCATCACCCATAAAGCTGAAATGATGGGGGGGAAACCTTGTATCAAAGGCACCCGGGTTACAGTCGGGCTGCTGGTCAGCCAGATGGGTGCCGGCCGGAGCCTTGAAGAGCTTTTAGCCGATTATCCTTACCTGGAACGAGAAGATATAATGCAGGCCTTGCGTTATGCCGCCTGGAGGGCGGAAGAACGCGAAGTTGACTTGGCCTGAACATGAAATTGCTCCTGGATATGAACCTTTCCCCGCGTTTGACTTCCTCCCTGTCCGAAGCCGGGTTTGAATCCTTGCATTGGTCAAGCGTTGGCCCCCAGGATGCCTCGGACACCGTCGTTATGGCCTTTGCCATAAACTACGACTATGTGGTGCTGACTTATGATTTGGATTTCAGCGCCATTTTGGCAGCCACTCAAGCCAAGAAACCCAGCGTGGTGCAGATAAGGTCGGGGAACTTAAGCCCGGAATATCTTGTCCCGGCCATAGTCCCTTTATTGCACCAGATGGCCAGAGAACTGGAAAACGGGGCTGTTCTGACAATTGATTTGCCTAAATCTCGTCTGCGCCTATTGCCTTTGAAAACCGATTAGGATTCTCTCTTTCTTTTCCCCGCATTTGGCCCAGCCTTTCCTCCACCCCCCTTTAACAAAACCTCACCCGACTTCACATATTCTAAAACCCCAATTAAGTTTTTTAACGCCTTTTATAGTTAAAAAACAAAAACCCTCCAGCCGCCCTTCAAGTTTATTGTTAAAAAAAACCTTTTATCTTCAATCACTTATAAGTCGATAAGAAAATCAACCCAAATCGCTCGGCCTATACCCAACCGGCGGACGGGTCTATGAGGCCGCTTGAGGTTTAACCCATAAAAATGACTAGGAAAACCAAATGATTCGCCCCAGGCCCAATAAGGCCAGAGCCAGGTCGCCCGATTAGGGAAGCACTGCTTCCTCAGGCCATTAACTCAACCACTAAAACCAAACAACCGGCCGCGGGTCAAGCCCCCGGGGCCGGACAGGAATAACTCGCGCTTTTTTCGCCCTTAATGACAGGGCGACGAGTATCGGGAAGCGCAGATTAATGAGGCGCTTCCCTAAAACCAGCAGGGATGCTGATCCTCCACCAGAGGACCTCAAGAAAGGGGAATTACATGTCTCTCATCGTCAACCACAACCTCATGGCCATGAACGCGGCCCGTAACCTGGGCACGGCCTACGGCAACCTCTCCACCAGTATCCAGCGCCTGTCCTCGGGCCTCAGGAT
>JGI24704J35079_10000455_pt1 | contig 18975 bp, 16 predicted proteins | sample TergutNt197P3_FD_35079 | JGI IMG/M metagenome (IMG submission 35079)
TCAACCATTACCACCCTCTGCGTGTTCCTCCCGCTTATTATGTTCCAGGGCCTTCTGGAAATGATCGGCGAGCTGCTTGCCGGCCTTGCGTTTACCGTTTTCATTTCGATGGCAATCTCGCTGTTCACCGCCATTTTTCTCGTGCCGGTGCTTTCCAGCCGCTTTTTTCCCCTGGAGACCCGCAAACAAAAACCCCTTCGCGGCATTCTGGCAAAAATCGACGGTAAATTTGAAGGGTTCTTTGTCTGGCTGGAAAACAAGTACCGAAGGGGAGTGGCAAGGATACTCAGGCGCAAAGCCATTGTCATTATTTTCCTGCTGCTTTTATTTGTGGGGAGCATATACATGATCCCGATAATCGGCTGGCAGTTCATGCCCCAGCAGGAAGACGACAATGTAATCATTACGGCGACCCTTCCGGTGGGAACGCCGCTGCAGGAAACCGAGGCAATATTGAAATCGCTGCAGACGCTGGTTGAAGGAGAAATATACGGGTATGAGCGGCTGATTATTCGAACCGGCGGTGGCGATTTTATGGGACTGGGCGTGGGCAGCGCCAGCAACACCGGTTCCCTGCGGATCAACCTGGTCAAATACAAAGACCGGGTAATGACCGCCAACCAGATGAAGGACATACTGCGGCCCCATTTCAACAACTTCCCCGGTGTTTCCTTTTCGTTCGAGGGCGGCATGGTTGCAACCATGCTGGGCGGCGGCGACGCGGTAGACATTGTCCTGCGTACCGAAGACCTTGAGAAGGGCAAGGCAATGGGGGAAAAGATCGCCGCCCTGCTTCGGGAGCGGCTTTCTGATGCCGTTACCGAGCCGCAGGTCGATTTGAAAGACGGCCTGCCCCAGATCGAGATCGCCCTTGACCGCGAGAAGATGTATGCGCTGGGGCTGAACACCTATGCCATCGGCAATGAAATAAAGGCCTCGGTTGACGGTGTTGTCGCCACCCGCTATAAATCNGGCAAAAGGGATTACGACGTTGTTTTGATCCTTGCCGAAGCGGATCGCAGCACCCGGCCCGCGCTGGACAGCATCTTTATTACCAGCCAGATAGCCGGCAGGGTTCCCCTGTCCAGCTTTGTGTATTACGAGGAGGGAACCGGCCCGCTGACGATCCGCCGCGAAAACCAGAGCCGCGTCATCCACATTACCGCGGCGGCAAAGCCCGGCACCAAGGCCAACGTGATACAGGCCAGGGTGGAGGCGCTCATCCAGGCCGAGATCCCCATTGAAGACGACGTAATAATCGATTTTGCGGGCGACAATGCCGAGATGGAACGAATGTCGTCGCGCTTTGTCCTGATATGCGCCGTGGCAATATTCCTGGTGTTCGGCGTAATGGCAAGCCTTTTTGAATCGTTCCGCGATCCGTTCATCATCATCTTTACGGTTCCGCTCTCGGTAATCGGCATTGTGGCGATGTATCTGATCACCGGCGCGATTTTCAACATACTCACCATCGTGGGCCTTTTGGTGCTGATCGGCATCATCGTCAACAACGGCATCGTGCTGGTTGACTACACCAACCTTCTTCGCAAGCGGGGCTATTCCCTGAACGAGGCCTGCATCGAAGCCGCCGGCAGCCGGCTGCGCCCGATCCTGATGACCACCCTCACCTCAATCCTCGGCCTGGTGCCGATGGCGTTTTTCCCCGGCGAAGGGTCGGAGATGGTGGCACCCATCGGCATGACCGTCCTCGGCGGCCTTTCCATCGGCACGCTGATGACCCTGTTCCTCATGCCGTCAATGTACGCCGCAATTAATAAACGTTCCGCAGAGCGGGAAGCGCCGCTTGAAGATTAAGGAGGTAAAAATGGAGGTTTGTTTAGTGTTTGTTGCAGTGATCCGGCCGCCGGGCAGGGCGGCTGGATGTTCCGGGAGGCTGGCATGAGTATGGCTAAAGCCGTCGTTTCGCGGCCAACCACGACATTCATCATTTTTGCCCTGCTTATCGGTCTTGGATTTTTTGCCATGGCAAACCTCCCCATCGATCTGTACCCCGAGATCAACCCGCCGTTCCTGGTGGTATTTACCTCCTACCCCGGCGCAGGGCCGGAAGAAGTTGAACGAAACGTAACCCGCCGCCTGGAGGCGGTGCTGTCGGGCGCTTCGGGCATGGAAAAAATCACCTCCACATCGTCCAAAGGTTCCAGCATGGTGGTGCTGCAGTTTACCTTCGGCACCGACCTTGTGGACGCTACCAATTCCATCCGCGACTCGCTGGAACGCATCCGCAACTACCTTCCCACCGACGCCGACACGCCGCTGATTATCAGATTCGATCCGGCGATGATGCCCATCATGAGCCTGATGATAACGGGCAACCGCACGCCCGAAGAATTGCGCGAAATTGCCGAAGACACGATCGTCCCCCGCATTGAGCAGACGCCCGGAGTCGCCACCGCCTCGGTTAACGGGGGCAGGGAAAAAATTATCCGCATCGAGATTCCCCAGAGCCGGCTCGAAGCCTACGGCCTTACGGTTACGCAGATACAGCAGATGCTCATGGTGCAGAACATGCAGGTTTCTGCGGGAACCATCGTCGAAGAGGGGATGTCCTACATCCTTACCACGATGGGAGAGTATTCCTCGCTGGACGAAATCAGGAACACCGTTATCTCGTACAAGGGCGGCGGCTTTACCGGAGTGGAAATTGAATCTCCCATCCAGGTGAAACTGCGCGATCTGGCAAGCGTTTTTGACGGCTACCGCGACGAGACCAGCACGGTGTACATAAACGGCCAGCCGGCGGTGATGATGATGGTCCAGAAGCAGAGCGGCAAAAATTCCGTGCAGACGGCAAAGGACCTCCGCGTGCGGCTCAAAAGGCTCACGACGGAAATTCCGCCGGATATTAAAATGACCGAGCTGTTCAACACCACCGACATTATCGAAAATTCGCTTAACCAGGTAATCTCCACTGCGTACTCGGGCGGTTTGCTTGCGATACTGATCCTGTTTATTTTCCTCCGATCCCTCAAGCCCACCCTGATCATCGGAATCAGCATCCCCGTGTCGATCATCATCACCATGATGCTGATGTACTTCTTCGGGCTTACCCTCAATCTAATGACGATGGCGGGGCTTGTTTTGGGAATAGGGATGCTGGTCGACAACTCTATCGTCATCCTGGAAAATATTTACCACTATCGGGAAAAGGGGGCAAAGCTCACCACCGCGTCGGTGCTCGGCACGTCCGAAATGGTCGTCGCCATTGCCGCCTCTACCGTTACCACACTGTGCGTGTTCCTCCCGCTGGTGATGTTCAAGGGCCTTCTGGAAATGGCCGGGGAGCTTTTTGCCGGCCTTGCGTTTACCGTCGTCATATCGCTGGCGATCTCGCTGTTCACTGCCGTATTTCTCGTGCCGGTGCTTTCCAGCCACTACCTGCCCCTGGTAACGCGCAAACAAAAACCACTCGAAGGGCCCCTGAAAAATATCGACAGAAAATTTGAAGGTTTCTTTATCTGGCTGGAAAATAATTACCGGCGGGGGGTACGCTACGTGCTCAGGCACAAGGCTGCTGTAATCCTGATCCTGTTCCTCATGTTCGCCGGAAGCATTGTTCTGGTACCCATAATCGGCTGGGAGTTTATGCCCCAGCAGGAAGACGACAATGTAAGCATATCGGCGACTCTTCCGGTGGGGACGCCCCTGCAGGAAACCGAGGCGGTTTTGAAACGGCTGCAGGTGCTGGTTGAAAAGGAAATTACCGAATACAAGCGGCTTGTCCTGCGTACCGGCGGCGGCGGCTTTATGGGCATGGGATCGGGCAGCGCCAGCAATTCGGGTTCGCTGCGGATCAACCTGGTCGACTATAAAGACCGGACGATGAGCGCCAATGAGATCAAGGATCTGCTGCGGCCCCACTTTAACGACTTCCCCGGCGTTTCGTTTTCTTTCAGCAGCGGTTTTGGGGGCGCAATGATGGGCGGCGGCAACGCCGTAGACATAACCCTGCGTACCGAAGATCTGGGGAAGGGCAAGGTAATGGCGGAAAGGATCGCCGCCCTGCTGAAGGAAAAGCTTTCCGATGTCGTTACCGAGCCGCAGGTCGATTTGAAAGACGGCCTGCCCCAGATCGAGATCGTCCTTGACCGCGAAAGGATGTACGCGCTGGGGCTGAACACCTACACCGTGGGCAACGAGATAAAGGCGGCGGTAGACGGGATCACCGCCACCCGGTTCAAATCCGGCGGAAAGGATCACGACGTGATCCTTATCCTTGCCGAAGCGGATCGCAGCACGCGGCCCGCGCTGGATCATATCTTTCTGAACAGCCAGATGTCCGGCAGGGTTCCCCTTTCCAGCTTTGTGCATTACCAGGAGGGAACCGGCCCGCTGACGATCAGCCGGGAAAACCAGAGCCGCGTCATCCACGTTACCGCCGGGGCAAAGCCCGGAACAAAAACCAACACGCTGCAGGCCCGGGTGGAGCATCTGGTCAAGGCGGAGATCCCCATCGAAGACGACGTGATCATCGAATACGGCGGCGCAAATGCCGATATGCTGAAAATGTTCAGGCGTTTTGTTCTGATCTGCATCGTGGCGATCTTCCTCGTGTTCGGCGTAATGGCCAGCCTCTTTGAATCGTTCCGCGATCCGTTCATCATCATATTTACGATTCCGCTTTCGATGATCGGCATTGTGGCGATCTACCTGATAACCGGCACTATCTTTAACGTGCTCACCGCCGTCGGCCTGTTGGTGCTGATCGGCGTAATCGTCAACAACGGCATCGTGCTGGTTGACTATACGAACCTTTTGTGCAAGCGGGGCTATTCCCTGAACGAAGCCTGCGTCGAAGCCGCCGGAAACCGCCTGCGCCCGATCCTGATGACCACCCTNACCACGATTCTTGGGCTGGTGCCGATGGCGTTCTTCCCCGGCGAAGGGTCGGAACTGGTAGCGCCCATCGGCAANACCGTCCTCGGCGGCCTTTCTTTCGGCACGCTGATGACCCTGTTCCTCATGCCGACCGTGTATGCGATTTTCCACAGAAGGTCCGAGGCCCGCGCCGCCCGCGCCCATGCGCGGCGCGAAATGATTGCCGCCGGCGAGGGCGGCCGCGCCAGACAGAAAAAACCCCAGAGCGATATTTTTGCGACACAATCAGGAGGAGACCATGATACGCATTGAAATAATTGCCAACCACTCGGTTGAAGAAAACATCCTGGAGGCGCTTGCCAAAGAAAACGCCGGAAAGTATTACACCAAATATCCCGGCATCCTGGGAGTCGGTTCTGCCGGCCCNCGCATGGGCGACGCCATATGGCCGGAAGAAAATTTCGCCCTGGTGATCTGGTGCGAGAGGGACGAGGCGGTTGCCGTCAAGCGGGCTGTCGCAAAAGTGAAGGAAAAATTTCCCGGCGAGGGGATCAAAATGTTCATCCTGTCGTCCGCATCGTCGTCAGCGCCCGCNGCTTCACCGGGCGGGGAACACAAGCCGCCNCCGGTACACCTTGGCCCTGTGGGAGAAAATATCTGAGCGGGGGATGTTTCCTACCGTAGCTCGGAATCCATCTTGCCCTGCAGGTTCTGCTGGATGTATTTGCGGATTCTGGTGCGGACATCGGGGTCGATCCGCTGGGTAAAGAGAACGACGTAAATTTTTTCCTTGCCGTCCATGCGCGAGCCGATGACGATGCCTTCTACTTTTAGCAGGTTGCTCTGAAGCTTTACCTGTATGTCCTTGAACAGGCTGTTCCTTTCTATATCGGGATTGCCGCTCAGGGTGCAGGAAACGCCGACGACGCTGATATCCTTAATCTGACCGTTTACGAACATTCCGTTCAGCGGCAGGTTTACCGTGGCATTGGTTTCGTGTTCGGTAGTNGCGCGGATNTATTTNCGNCGGCCTTTTGCGTCCACCGTTTTCAGAACTTCCATGATGTGGGTAACGGCTTTGTCCAGATCGGACTTGAGCACGGTATAGCCGCAGGGAATCTTGTTTGCCATAAGGTATTTGCGCTTGACCAGTTCGTCGTCGTTGGCGGTGACTATGCCGAGGGAAACTCCTTTGGTTTCCTGCGCGTTCATAATTTCGGTAATCCAGGAATCCCATTCTTTTTCGGTCATATGCTCGTTGATATCCACAAAAACCACAGAATCGGGGTATTTTCTCAGCACCCGCCGGAGCGTATCCTTGTCTTTGGCGATGTACACCTCGAATTCCTGCTGCGTCAGCTCCGATACAACCCGGTTTTGGACGACGGCAGTGGGGTACAGGAAGAAGATTTTTTTCCCCAGAATGTCTGAAGCGATGCCAGCGTTACTCATAGTTTCATTATAATCAAACTGCCTGTTTAGGGCAACATTCCGCGGGCGGCTTCCTGGGCGATGGTGGTGGCGGGGCCGTGGCCGGGGCATACCTGGATGCTGCCGTCCATCGCAAAGAGCCGCTTCAGGCTGGCGAAGAGCTCTTCCTCGCTGCCGCCGGGAAGGTCGGTGCGGCCGTAGTCGCCGCAGAACAGGGTGTCCCCGCTGAACAGAATCCCCGCCGCCTTGTCCCATAGGCCGATGCTGCCGGGGGTGTGGCCGCTCAGGTGCAGCACGGTAAAGGGGCCGATGCTGTCGCCTTCGGCAAGGGTCTTGTCCGGCGGCGGCATCTCTTCCCACAGCGAGTCGAGGTACGCCGTGGTGCCGGCGGCGATCCTCATGCTGGCAGAATGGGCATTGTAGGAATCCCGCCCCAGGTATTGGGCATCGGCGGCGTGGATGGCAAGCTCGGGGCCTGCGCCGCCTTCCGCCCGTTTGCGGTATTCGGCGGCAAGGGTTGGCACTGCGGCGATATGGTCAAAATGCCCGTGGGTAAGTAGAATGTACGCAGGGACAAGCTGGAGCTTGTCGAGGGAGGCGATGATGCGGCCGCCTTCCTCGCCCGGGTCGATCACCGCGCAATAGCCGGGACGCCCTTCCAGCGGGTATATCCAGCAGTTGGTGGCAATATCCCCGACTGTGATACTGTAAATTTTCTGCATGGAGGAATAATACCCTGAGACTGATTGATTTTCTAGTGATTATCGGCATGGTTGTCCTCTGGTACGTCCTCGTTCCCATGATCGGCGCGCTGGGCAGGCGAAACAAATGGCGGATGCTCAGAAAACGCTTTAACGAACTGCGGCTGCGCCCCATCCTGGACTACCGCCGGTACCGGCAGAAAGAGGCGGACGGACCCGGATCAAATACCTTCCGCTTTGTCGGCGGTTTTGAATCGGTGACGGACGGGCAGACCCTGTGGATACGCACCGACGATCTGACCGTTCCCATTTCCCTGAAAAACGCCAGAACCTACCTGCTGCCGATGCAGAAAAACGAAGGCGCNGCGGAAATATTCTATCCGGAAGACGAAGCGCCGGAAAAAATTAAATGGGAACGGGTTTCCTCGCTAACCGAGGGTGCCGGTGTTTTTGTCGGCGGCGAATTGGCAAACCGGGACGGGCGGCGGAGTTTTGTGTCAACAAAGGAAAATCCCCTTATCGTGATTTTTTTCGACGGCCCCGGCGAAGCCCTCCCGTCCCTGGTGATGAGGGCGGGACGCTGCCGGGGAGATTACTGGAATTCCATCACCCCGTATTCGCTTATCATCGGGGCGCTCTGCCAGATACTCATGGCCGTTACGCATCTTTCCCGCCCTGCGTACCGGCTGACGGTCATCGTCTCGTTTATTGCGCTGTTTGTCCCGCTGTATCCGATTATTCCGCCGGGGCTGCTGTTCTCCTTCCTGTACCGCCGCCTGGCATGGCGGGCAAGGCTCATGCGGGTGTATGCCGATATTGCCCTGCTGCCGCTCTGCTACCTTGTCCCCAGGGGAGGCAGGGATGTTGCCGAAAAATGCGTCCTTCCCGGCGGCGAGCTATACGGCTTTGTACGCATAGCGGAACTGCCGCCGCAGGCGCATGAGGGAAATATTCCCATGCTGCTGCCGGAATACGCCAGGGCTAAAACTGGCGGCTGGCTTGTCTTTGGCAGCCTGCGTATCGGCAATAGCCTGCCCTGCAAAAGCGACGACCCTTTCGCCACGTTCGGGATACTTCCGAACGAGCCGCAGGCATTAGCCAGACGGTATTTTACCGCCGCCAATTTGTTGGAAGCGCTGGCCTGGCTTGCACTGATTGGCGGAGTTGCTTTAAATACCTTCTTTCTCAGCCTGGTCCTGTCGCTGCTCTGAATCAGAATCCCCGTCCGGCATATCGTCTTCCCCGTCTGATTCTTCCTGGCTTTCGCTTTCGGCGTATTCGTCAAGGCCCGCTGACGCATCCCAGGCATCGTCGGCATCGCCGGTGTCGGCAACAGCATCAGCGCTGGCATAGGTATCGGCGGCATCTGCATCTGCATCGGCGCCGTTTTCGTTTGCGTCATCGCCGTCCCTGCGGGACTTGGCGTAATTTACCGTGAGCGGCCTGCCCCGGAACATAATTCCGTTCAGCGCCTCGATGATCTGTTCCGCGACGGTATCCCGCACCTGCACAAACGAATAATTTTCGAGAATGCGGATTGCGCCGATGTCTTCCCTGGGGATGGCGGTTTTGGTATTGATAAGCCCGAGAATCTCGCGGGGAAAGACGCGGCGGCTGCGGCCCGCGCTGAAAAAAAGCCGCCTGGATTCTTCTTCTGCCAGCAGCGTCCTTCGCCGGGGCAGTTCCGAATCTTCGGGGCGTTTGTCCGTCCTGCGGGGCAAGGTTTCCGCTCCCTGGGAATTGCCCCGTGCGGCGCGGGGGGCCTTCCCCTGATCGAAAAGCATTAATAGGTACGCCGCCGCCGCCGACCGGTGGAACAACGAAACTTCTTTTTTGAAAATACGGATATATTCCTCAAGCAGATCCGCGTCTGCTTCTGTCCTTATATTCTCAAGGATAAGCGCGATAGTTCTTTTTGTTTTTTCCTGGTTGATGTTCGATGCCATGTTTCCAGAATGGCATAATTTCTGTTATTATTCAATCATGGAAAGAGTCGATGTCTGGACGGAAAGCTGCATGGTGCGCTTTGGGGCTGTTGATAAATCGAATACGATGACGCTGGATGCGGCGATGAATTTTTTCCAGGAGGCGGCGATCAGCCACGCGGAAAACCTGGGGGTAGGGCGCGAGGCAATGGCGCGGACAAACCAGGTGTGGCTGCTCTCGCGGATGTCGGTAGCGGTGGACCGCCGGCCGGAATTCGGAGAAACCGTCACGGTACGCACATGGCCCCGGGGCGGCGAAAAGCTCTTTGCCCTGCGCGATTACGACATACGCGATGCCAATGACGTTCCGGCGGTCCGCGCCCGAAGCTGCTGGATAATAATCGACATGGAAAAGCGCCGCCCCATGCGCCCCCAGTCCATTATGGACACCATGCCCAAAAACGAAGGGATGGATTCGCTGTCCGCCGCCGCCGCCCTTGAACAGCGCCCCTCCCTGCTAAAGGCCCTGGAACGCCGGGCGCTGTACAGCTATGTAGACTACAACGGCCATGTGAACAATGTCAGCTACATACGGTGGATAGAAGACGCCGTCGAACCGGCGCTTTTGGAACAGGCAAAACAAATGCGGCTGGACATCAACTTTATTAACGAAGTTTTGCCGGGCGAACTTACAACCGTATGGGCGGCCCAGATTGAGGAAAGCGGCGGCAGCGCCTTTGCTTTTGAGGGAAGAAAGCCCGAAGGCCAGCCGGCGTTCCGGGCGGAATTGCGCCTATATTCCCATCTTTAGGCAGAAATTAACGCCCGCACCCGCGCCCCGAAAGCTCTTGGCAAAATCCGGCGACTGCACCGATACGCCAAGATCAATTTCAAAGACCCTGAAGTTAAAAANAAAATCGAGGCTGTGCTTCCAGTTGCGATCGAGATAGCCCGTGCCGAGCGTGGTAACAAATACATTGCCAAGGTCCAGGCGGGCGCTAAGGCCGGCTTCAATAGAACCCTGTTCCGGATACAGCCTGTTAATTGAAAAGCCCAACTGGGGGCGCAGGGTGAGAAGGTTCGAATCGAAGAAGCGGTAGTTGGCGTAGAACAGCATCTTGAACGGGCGGTACACCGATTTGCCGCTGGAATTGGTGTAGTAGCCGGGAGTAAAATCTTCGGGGTAATGATATGCTTCTTTGGGAAATNCCCCGCCGTTAATCAGGTCGAGGATATCAATCAGCTCGGTGTCAACATACACCTCGTCTTTCAACTGCAGGTAGTGGTAAAGCTTCGCCTGAATGAAGGGAATATTGACAATGTCCACCCCCAGGTCGAGCCACGGGTACAGGGGATATTCCACGCACAGCCCCAGATCAAAACCAAGATTATCGTTCAGAATGCCGGGAATGTCATTGAGGTCAAAATTATCCTGCAGGACGTTCATGCCGTCGTCGGCGATTCCCTCCATGCTGATGAGGCTGTACACCTTCAAGTCGTATTCTAGCGACAGGCGCTCGCGGTTAAAGCTGTACCATACGCGCGGCTCGGCATACACCACCGGCAAATACGCCGACGGCCGTATTTTTACCTTGAAATTATTGGCATGAAAGAAAATGGGAACGCCGACAACGTTGACAAAGACCGCAGCCCCTGCGCCGGTTTTCAGTCTTTTCTCAATTTCCAGGCTGAGTATGCTGCCCGAAAGCGAAACATTCCCGAATACATCAACACGGGCAAGGTCCAGCCCCATGCCCCACTTGTCCCTCCAGTTAAAATTAAGCGAAAGGGGCGTAATGGATGCGCCGAAATCGAGCCGGATGCCGCTCAGGACATCGTCAATGTTAAAAACAGCCGTTTCTTTTAGAATATCCATTGCCGCGACAACATCATTTGATACGTTTACGTTTGTGTTAAGAAGGCTTAATTCAAACGTGCGGTTTTTTATGCCGGTTTTTTTCCTTTTGACAAGTAGGGGTGGACTTTCCTGCGGCTGCACCTGCGTTTCAACCGGATCTTCGTCTTCATAATCATCGTCGTCGTCGCCCCGCGCCCAGGCGGAAAGGGAGAGCAGCAGCATAAGCAGAACAAGAATAATTTTTTTCATCGATAATTTCATTAACGATCTCACCATTTAACACCCAGGTCATCTTCCAAATGGGCCGTATAGCTGCCGCTGGCCGTAATGGTGATCGTTGTTGGCATGAATTCTCTGGGAATCTTTATTGTCGAATCCTCCCGAAATTCGATTTCTATGTTTGGAATGATAAGTTTGCTCCTGATTATATCCCAGTCTCTGCTTTTCATAACGACCTGGATGCTTTTGCCGCTGTCCAACGAAAGGCCTTCACGGAACAGAATTTTGGGCGGTATATAATAGGGGTCATCAAGGTCTGGTTCTTCAAAACGGTCGGCATCTATATGCAGGACAGCCCCACGGAAAAGCGCCTCGTGAAAGTCGATTCTGAGACTTAGCGATTTTACGTTAACGTTGGTGAAAACAGAATCTTCGTCCAGGCTATTCCTGCCAAAAAGGTCTTTGCCTTCGTCTCCGAAAACATCTTGGGGAACAATAAACTTGCCGCCCTTTTTCACCGCCAATTCCAGAGGAACCATCATCACGAACAATATTGAAAGATTATCTTCGTCATCTGCGTCAAATTCAAACATCCCAGGTGTAACGGTTATAACATCCATATCAAGTTCGTATGTAAAGCGGAGGTTCCGTGGAAAGGCAGAAATCGCGTCGACAAGAAGGTCGCTATTCAGAACCATTCCTTCATCCGGCTCACCAGGCATTTCAGTACCTTCATAGATATATTGGCCCTTTTCATTTTTTCCTGGCAGCAATTCTGATTTAGCAGACAGGTCAGTCATCCTGATCGTATCATCGTAAAATAAATCACTAATAATATTATTTTCATCGTCTTTGTCCTCCCATTCCGCGCCGAAATTCAGTTTCGGCTGCAATGCGTCAATCAGCTGTTTTGGGCCGGTAAAAAACAATTTTGCCTGAATTTTACTGCTCAGGCTAATGTCGCTCATGTATTTGCCCGCATTATCGTCCAGATCAACTCCCTTTTTTTCTCTTTCGGGGAATGTTCCCGAAAGCTCATCGGGGTTTATCCCCGCCGTCGATAACGCTTTTTTAAGGTCAATCCTCGCTTTTTCCCAGGTAAAATCAATTTTGGGTTTCGCAAACAGTTTCAATGTATCTCCGCCGGATACAGGGCCAATTTCCATATATTTCTTGGTGCCATATGCAGGACCATTTATTACCGGACTAAATTGCGTTTTTACCGTTATTGTCTTGGGAATGGGATCAAGTGTTACATCCTTGCTTGAAATTAGAAACACATTGGGATCCGGCAAGAGGGGATCTTTGGTGCTAACCGGATAGGAGGTGCCGTCAAATTCAAGAGGTATGCAAGTAATACCCATAGCAAGCCTGTTCTGTAATGCTTCCGGTAATCCGCATTCGCCGGGCAAAAGCGGAAGCGCTTCGGACGCATGTTCTGCGAGAACGTTAAAATCGAGCCCTACGGCAATATCGCTGAATTTAATAAATTCAATAAATTCGGTGATATTTTTATCTCCGCCCAATTCTTCAAAATTGATTGTAAATTCGTTTTCCTTGAATAAATCGCCGATTTTTTCATTCAGTTCCCAGCGAACCGTTTTCAGTTCACTAATTGTCAGTGCCATTTCCAGCGTTACAGGCAGGTTTTTTTCATCGTTTAAAATTTCAAAATCTGCCCCCCCGTTAATCGTACTAATTCTGATCTGGCTGTGATTTTCAGCTGGGTTTTTAATAATACGCACAGTATTTCCGTTTATTTGTTTTCCTCCCACTCCCCCCAGGTTTATATCTGTACCTTCATTATTTGAGCCTGAGATTTTCCAAGGCTCTCCATTCCCATCCGATAATCCTTTAAAGTCTGTATCGATCGGATCCTGAATAATAAAAATTTCATATGTTATGGTCAGGCCTTCGCAATACGTTCCATAAGGCGGAATAAGAGGTTTCTGGGGCAGACCAATATTGATAGACAGCTTTCCTTCTCCGATGTCGGCGTTGAGAAATTCTTCCGGAACAGTGCCCAGATCCAATGCGCTTTCGATCTTATTCAACAATGCTCCACCATTTAAAACAAAATCTTCAGTCAGATTTAGGCCCTTTATCCCTTGCATGGAAAAGCCCGATATTTTTGGTTGTATGCTGAAGTTAAAAGAATAATCATATTCTGACCCGTTATATTCGAATGTTATTGCCCCAATTTTAAATTGGGGCATATCATTTTTATCTAGTTCATCACCCTGATTGAGACTTACTTCATATTTGTCAGATCTGTTGGATGAATTCAAGGTTATTTTACTTGATACAGGCGGAATGCCAATGGGCCCTTCTTCAGTCTCTAAGGAAATTCCATCTATAGTAATTTCTACATCACTCAGATCGGCATCAACCGGAGTTAAACTAAATAGCAACGCTATTTTTCCTTCTTTTACAACCACCGTTGAAAAATCGCATGATCCTACTTTTGGGCCGTTTGATTCGAACGACATAAAACCGGGTAATGTTGGTACATCTATTGTATCATCAGGTTTAACTAATAGGTAGGTTACTGGAATTGAGATAACTTCAGCAGGAAAATTATTTAATGTATCTTCAATATCATCGAACAAGTCCTTCATTTCAATCGACACGGTTTCGTTTATTGAAGGAGGCGCTATTGTCGGCATTTCTATCGGGTCGGATTTCATCGAAGTGAAACTTCCTGGCTGAATGTCATCCATCTTTGCCATTTGTTCATTCATTTTGTCAAGATAATCGCCGGGATCCATCAGTTCCATCAGATTCATGTTTACCGCGACAAGAAAAGCCTGTGCGTCGGTATAATCTACCATGTCGTATATTTCCAGCTCTCCATCGAAGTCCTTCAGCGAATCTTCGAGCAAATCCGCAAGCATGGCGGCGACATCAAATTCCCCTATTCTAACCGGTACGCTCAATTTGAATTTGTCGGTTTTTATTTCAATGGAAGTGGGCCAGGAGCAGGCGTGAGCAATGAAGGCGGCAATCAGCGCGACGGCAAGAAAAGCAGGTTTTTTCCCCATGGTATTCCTCTGTAATACCAATATATCATACAGAGGGCTAATAATCAATAAGCGTTACTTTGGTGGCGCGGAAACAGGGCGTTTCAAAGCGTTTGCTGCGCTCCTCGTCTTCCTCGACCATGTATTTTACCTTCATTCCGGGCTTTAAATCGGAAAAATCGCAGTTTGTCAGCCGTGAGTAGTGAAAGAATATGTTGTTTTTCTCGTCGTTTCGGATGAAGCCGTATCCGTTTGGGTTGATGAGCATAATCGTGGAGCAAAATTCTTCCGCCGGTTCCGCCTCTTGCAGGGCGGCGGAGCTTGCCGACCCGGCAGCAGGGTTGAAATTAAAGATAAATTCCTGGGGTTTTTCCGGCACGAACAGGTCTTTGATGTAGTCGCTGTTGTTCTGGTCGATCTTCAGGTTCATCTGCACGGGGAAAAATACCTCGGAAAGAAGCTGCCGCGAAGTCTTGGTTTCTACGACGTCGCCGCTTTCGTTGTGGTAGGAAAAATCCCAGCAGATCAGCATTACCTGGGTGCCAAGGGTGTGCAGCTTGCGGACAAGGGGGACATAATCGCCGTCGCCGGCTATCAGCACGAGGATGTCAAAGTGCTTGTAGATGGCAAGCTCGTACGCTTCCAGGGCCAGCCAGACATCAATGCCCTTTTCCTGTCCGGCGCTTCCCTCCCCGGCGTAGCGCAGCGGCAGGTAATGGCTCACGATGTTTTCCCGCATCAGAATGTCCTCAAAAACCCGCTCGCTCTGTACCTTTTCCCCCATGTCTTTTGCAAGGCTTCTTCCTTTAAAGTAATGGGCATCGATTATCTGGCATTTGCGGATGTCCATGTCGATAAGGCTTGCCACTTCGTTTCTGATAAACTCGTGCAGGCCGCTGATGCTTATCCTCGATTTTTTTTCGTGTTCGTACTTGTAATAGTTGCTTACCTTATAAAAATAATAACCATCGTAAAATATTCCAATTCTCAGTACATCTAATAATTTTTTATCCATGTGGCATCCTCTATAGGTACCAGTATATTCGATATTTCAATTAACGTCTATAGCCGGTACACACTATCGCAATATTGTATAGTGTGCTACAATATCCGGTAAAGACTATCCAGGAAGGAGCGCTTTATGAAAGACGATTCTGTAACATGGGACAACATCTATTCGGTGGGCTTTGAACCCATTGATAACCAGCACAAGGAGCTTGTAAAGATAATTAATGAGCTTTTTGATCTCTGTAAAAAGGGAGATGCCGTAGAGGACAGCGCCGTTTTAAAGATGATTGACAAGGCTACGGACTACGCCGGCGTGCACTTCGCCGATGAGATGAACTTCATGCGCAAGGCGGGTTACCCGAAAATCAAGGAGCACAGGCAGTTGCACGACGATTTCATTGAGACGCTGCTCAAGTCGATTCAGGAATATAAGGCGGGAAAAGCCGTTCCCATCGAACTTGCCCGGTTCCTTAAAAACTGGCTTTTTACCCACATTGCGGAACAGGACAAGCAGTACTCGCCGTATGTAGCAAAGTTGTAGTGGCGGCAGTCACCTTGCGATTGTCGAAGCGGCAATTTTCAAGCAGGTGACGGTCACCCGTCCAGCAGCTTTTCCAGCGCCATGATGATTTCCAGGCTGTCCCATTCAACCGCCCCGACCATCCGGGCCACGATAAGCCCGCGCCGGTCGATGATGTACGTGGTGGGGATGGCCTGTACGCCGTACTGGCCCGAAACAAGCCCCGTCCTGTCGAGTGCGACGGGAAATCCAAGGCCGTTGTCCCGCATGAAAGCCGAAGCCTGCTCCGCCGTTTCACCCCCGTTAACGGCAAGCATTGCCAGGCCCTTCCCCTTTAGCCCCTGGTAGAGCCGCTCCATCGACGGCATTTCCATGCGGCAGGGCGGGCACCATGTAGCCCAGAAATTTAAAAATACCACGCTTCCCGTTAAATCGGACAGCGTTTGCATTGTCCCGTCCAGAAGGGGAAGGGAAAAGTCGATGGGGTCTATGCCCTCGCTGGCAGCCTGAAGGCCGGCGGCGGTTAATGCCTTTATCGTATCCGCCGGAATTGCCCTGTCGGCGGCGCTTCCCTCCCTGCCGCCTGCCGCCGGTATGCGCGCAAGAGGGGCGCCCGGCATCGGCGAATCAACGCCGCTTACATTCGCCTGCCAGCCGGCGGTAACGGCGCTGAGTTTCTGGTACTGGCCGGTGACGATTAACACCCCCATTGCAACTAACAGTACGCCGCTGGCCTTGCGGATAAGGGGCAGGCGGCTTTTCAGTTTTGCCGACGCTTTCATAAAGGCGCTGAAAAAAACCGACGCCAGCAAAAAGGGCAGGCCCAGCCCGGCCGAGTAACAGGCAAGGTACAGCGCCGCCCTGGGGATGCCCCCGCTTTGTGAAGCGAGAAGCAGCACGCCCGCCAGCGCCGGTCCCACGCAGGGCGTCCAGCCAGCCCCGAAAGCCGCCCCCGTCACAAACGCCCCGATGATCCCCCGCTGCCGCCTGGCAAAATGAAAACGCTTTTCGTAATTCAAAAATGCGAGAAAGTCAAAAATGATATTCAGGCCCAGGACGATAACCGCCGCCCCGGCAATCCAGTTGATCCAGCGAAAGGCATTGCCTAAAAAACGGAAGGTCGCCGAAAAGACAATGCTCAGTGCGATAAAAACGGCGCTGAATCCCAGGATAAAACTCACTGTCCCCGCAATCACCTTTGGCTTCCATTCGCTTCCCGCCGCCTCTGCGGGAGACGACGTCCCCCCGACGATGCAGAGGTACGAGGGGATCAGCGGCAGTACGCAGGGAGAGAGGAACGACAATAGCCCCGCCAGGGCGCAGCTCAGCGCGTAAACAATCGAATTCATCATAGGATCAATCTCCATTTCATTTTGTCCAATCCGCAATTTTCAAATTTGGTATCCGTGCGAATTCCCTTGTGTTATTTGTAACTAAAGTCATCTTCAGCGATTTAGCATGTGCTCCAATTAACATATCCAACGGCCCTATTAAGCATTTTCTTTCTTTCAAATCTTTTTTGAGTATCCCATATTCTTTTGCCGCATTATCATCAAAATTTTGTATTTCCATGATTGTCAAAAATTCCATTAATGCTATTCGATTTTTTGCCTTGTACGCCTGTTCAGCATTTTCAATTCCAAATTCCAGTTCTGCCAGAGTAATGCTTGAAACATATAATCCTTTTTGCCTGTTTTTCCTTAGTTTTATCAATACATTCTCATATTTCTTTTTTATTATAAAAATGCACATATTGGTATCAAGCATAAACATTACAGTTTTTCCCGTTCCTGATCTGTTCCCTGAAATCTTCCCTCGGACATAAAATCATCTGAAAAACTGTTTAGCCCATGCAGGAATACTTCCCATTCCTTGTCAACCGGAAATAAAATAACGGCTTCGCCAACTTTTTGGATGTATACATTTTCACCGTTAAATTGATATTCCTTTGGAAGCCTTACCGCCTGACTCCTTCCATTTGCGAATAACCGTGCAGTTTGCATAATTCCTCCTGTTGTTAATATATACCGTGGTCTATATCTTGTCAACCTGCCCGTTTCGGGAATTGCAATAAGCCTATCGCGGCGTTATAAACATCTGCGTGGCATAGTAGCGGTACCTGGAACCTTCCAGATAAACAACGCCCACGCCCAGATGGGTAAGCGATCCGTTCAGTATGTTTGCCCTGTGTCCGGACGAGTTCATCCAGGCGTTTACCGCGGCTTCCGGCGTGGGATATCCGGCGCAAATATTTTCCGCCGCGCCCCGATACTGTATGCCGGCCCTTGCAAGCCGGTCCCACGGGGTGGAACCATCGGGCCTGTTATGCGCAAAGTAGTTGTTGCGGGCCATGTCTTCGCTGTGGGCGCGGGCTACGGACGCAAGGCCTTTGTCCCATATAAAGAGAGGCAGTCCGTTATTTGCCCTTTCAACATTGGTAAGTTCAAAAANGCGGCGTTCAAAATCGCTATACGGGTGGGCATCTCCCCCCCCGCCCAAATCGCAGGCCGCCAGGAGCAGCCCAGCCAGCAGCGCCGCAAAAAATAAATTGTTCCTCTTCATAGCCTGTGTCCAATTTATGCTTTCCGGCGGGATGAGGCAAGTATTTTCTCTGGCAAAACTTGCCTCACAACTTATTTACACAAACCCCGGCAGGGCGGGCAGCGCGGGGGCGGCGCGGGGCTGGCGAAAACCTGGGGGAGTCCGCCTGCGGAGCCACTGCCCGGCTTTGTTTCTTGTACCAGATTTTGGGTTGTTTCAGAGTAATGCGGTATTCCCACGTCCTGGGTGCCGGTCAGCATTTGCGCTACTCCTGGTTTTAGACTCTCCTCCCTCGTCTCCTCCGGCGGGGAATCCCAGAAGTTTTCGCCAGCCCCGCGCCGCCCCCGCGCCGCCCGCCCTGCCGGGGCCTTAGCTGAGTAATTGCAGTCAAGTTTAATTTTTGTGGCAGATGTTATTGAATAGGCACAAAATTGCTTGGAATAACTGATAAATGCCACACCGTCTAAACTTGACCCGCACAGTACCGGAACAGGCCAACTAGGGGTGGGGCGGCGGGCGCCAAAAAAATTCTGGAACTCCCCGCCGTAATAGACCTGTGAAAAAAATCAAAAACCAGGGCTAGAATAATGGCCTGACCACTAATGATGGTAGTTATGGATAGTTACTCTTAATTGGGAGCATTAAGTGGCCAGGGGGCTGTGGAGGCGGACTCCTCCAGTTTTTTTGGCGCCCGCCGCCCCACCTCTAGTTGCATTTTTCATACTAATTGCGGGTCAAGTTTAGTCTTTGGNNGGGAAAATATTTTTNCCAGGCTATTGACTCTTTTTTTTATTTTTGCTAGTTTTTAGGCTCTAGCCTCTTGTTTTCATGAGAGGGGAGTAATACGCTCTAACGTGCCGGATGCTGGCGGCGCGTTGATATTTAAGGAGTTTTGAGCGAATGCCTACTATTA
>JGI24704J35079_10000463_pt1 | contig 18816 bp, 11 predicted proteins | sample TergutNt197P3_FD_35079 | JGI IMG/M metagenome (IMG submission 35079)
AATCTTGACTGGGGTTTGATGCAAATAAACGCCAAAGGGAATCCTGTATATTTCCGAAGAAAAGATCTATATGGGAATATCATAACTAACTGGCACGCGAATGCAAGAGTTGGGATCATTTTTATTCGGGATGCTTATATGCGCAAAGCTAGAGGGCAAAGAACAATCGATCTTAATGGAGCGGGGCCGTCAGAAGCGGTCGTGAAAGACACATATAAGTGGTATAATGCCGGAATGGAAGATAATGTTCCCCGCTTCTATTATGAAGTGTATATGGCAGAACCGAAACACTGGATCAACGATACGGGATTAGACCCTGGAAATGATCCGCTTATTAATGAGCATCCTCTTGAATCTCCTTTTCCCAAGTATTCCGATTCTTTCTTTTAGTGAGAGGGATGAAAATGAAAATAACAAACTNGCTCAAAAAAAATACGCGGCTTGTGATTCTGAGTATATGTGTTATAGTGGCAATCGTTTTGACTGCATATATAATACACAGCATTTTCTCAGAATCCCCTTTGGAATTTGAGTACAAACACAGCAGCGAGTTGGGCGGCGTTATCTTGACGAAATACACAGGGCAAGACCTTGATGTAATACTCCCTTCAGAAATTGAACAAAACCCTGTTGTAGGAATTGAGGGGAAGTTTGCGCAGGGGGTAGTTAATAATCAAGTCAGGACAGTTATAATTCCTGACAGTATAGTGTCTATCGGCGACAACGCGTTTTTCAATTGTGACTCCCTTACATCAGTTACAATTCCCGACAGTGTTGTGACTATCGGCAGCAATGCGTTTTTAGGTTGCCGCTCGCTTACATCAATCACGATCCCAGAGAACGTAACGAGTATTGGCACCGCTGCTTTCAATACTTGTCGCTCGCTAACATCAATCACAATTCCCAATAACGTGCCAAGTCTTGGGTTCGGAGTGTTTGCCAGCTGCAATTCACTTACATCAGTCTTTATTCCTGAAAGCGTCACAAGCATTGGCAATAGTGCGTTTGCGGGTTGCAGTTCCCTTGAGTCAGTTACGATACCTGACAGCGTCACAAGTCTTGGTAACATTGCCTTTCTGAGATGCCCTTTGCTTCCTGAACAAGTTAAGCAAAGAATAGTACAAATCAACCCTGATGGGCTTTGAGTGCAATTAGAAATAAGCCATCAGCAGAGACCGCTTGCTCAGCCGAATATACGACACCGATCAGGGAGGAAAAAAGATGACAACCCCAACAACACCGCGCCACCCAAGAGAAGCATCCTCCCCTAACCAAAGGTTGAAATTGCTCTATTTGATGAAAATCCTGCTGGAGAAAACGGATGCGAGCAATCCTCTCTCCATGTCGCAACTTATCAGGGCCCTTGCCGCGTATGACATCAGAGCCGAGCGAAAATCCATCTATACGGATATGGAAATCCTGCGCCGGTTCGGACTTGACATAGAAATGCACAGAGGCAAAACGGTGGGGTACTACATCGAAGAACGCCAATTTGAGATGCCGGAACTCAAATTGCTTGTGGACGCTGTGCAAAGCTGCCGTTTCATAACCAAACGAAAAAGCGAAGCCTTGATTAAGAAGTTATCGGCTCTTACAAGCAGTGAACAGGCCAAACAGCTCCGGCGCCAGGTCTTCATGGTGGATCGGGCCAAAACCATGAACGAAACCGTCTATTACAACATCGACCAAATCCATTACGCCGTTAACAACAACAAACAAATCGCCTTCAAATACTTCGATTATGACACAAACCGAAACCGGATATATCGCAAGCAAGGAAAATTCTATCAAGTTACCCCTGTAACCCTGTGTTGGAACGACGACAACTACTACCTTATCTCATACAGCTCCAAATATGACGGTCTGACCCACTATCGTGTTGACCGAATGAGCGGCGTCAAGGCTCTAGCCGAGGACGGCGACACGTTTGACGGGAACCGATTCAACATAACCGAACACGTCAAGCGGGTTTTTGGCATGTACAGCGGCGAGCTTATACGGGCCAGGCTCGCTTTCCACAACAGCTTGGCTAATGTGGTTCTGGATCATTTCGGCCAAGATGTTCGCATGTTTTCATCAGAGAAGGAATGGTTTGAAATATCGGTGGATGTCTCAATCAGCCCGGTGTTTTTGGCCTGGATGTTTCAATTCGGTGATAGCGCGGAGATAAAAGCGCCCGCCGGCTTGATTGAGGCTATGAAGGAGCTCATTCAGAAGAGCGGCAAACTCTACACCCACAGACAATCATAGTCCGTACTGTTGGACACCCCTTATGGTATGATTTTCTTAGAGGAAAGGCGCCAACCACCATAAGAGGAGGGATTCAGAATGTACGAAAGAAGCCGCAATTTGCTGGATTGTTATATCGCGGGGTTCACTTATTATGACGGGCTTGATGTTATGGACGAACTCGAACTGGGCACACAGGTGATCTTGAAATCCGAACCGGATAACCCCCATGATCCTGACGCGGTGGCTATTTACTACGGTGAAACAAAACTCGGCTATGTTCCTGAGGCGGAGAACAGCCAAATCAGTCATTTGCTTTATTTCGGGTATGACGATATCATAGAAACGAAAATCAACTGCCGCTATCCGGAAGCTCATATGGAGAAGCAATTTCGTGTGGTCGTCAAACTCAAAGACAATCGCGGAAATGAGCGCGCAAGCAAATCACGATGGTAATGGTCGAACTCAAAGACAATCACCAAAAGGAGTGTCCCCATGATAACCGGTGAACTCAAGAACAAAATCGACAAGCTCTGGGAAATGTTCTGGACGGGCGGGCTGACCAATCCTCTGGACGTGATTGAACAGATTACATATCTGATGTTCATTCGCGACCTTGATCAGACCGATAACATCCGTCAAAAGGAAAGCGGCATGCTGGGGACGCCCTATACCGGTATCTTTGGGGGGAGGGAGCACCTGAAATGGTCTGTTCTGCGGGACAAACCCGCCGAAATCATGTACCGAACCATGCAAGGCGAGGTCTTTCCCTTTATTAAAGAGCTGAACGGCGACAAGAACAGCGCCTATGCCAAATATATGGACGACGCTATCTTCAAGGTTCCCACACCCCAGCTGCTGGAGAAAATCGTCACGTCCCTGGACGATATGTATGTCACCATTGCCCGTCTGCCTGATAAACCTGATAAACAGGATACTCGGGGCGATTTGTACGAATACATGCTGTCCAAACTTTCCACCGCCGGCACCAACGGCCAGTTCCGCACGCCCCATGATGGTGGAACTGCTGGATTTGCGGCCCGGCGACAGCATCTGCGACCCGGCCTGCGGGACAAGCGGTTTTCTGGTGGCGGCGGGGGAATACCTGAAAGAGCACTATCGGGATGAGATTTTCTATAGCAAAGAAGCCAAATCCCATTACGACAATGAGATGTTCACCGGCTACGACATGGACCGCACTATGCTGCGCATCGGCGCCATGAACATGATGACCCACAACATCGCCAATCCCCGGATTGTCTATAAGGACAGCCTGTCGGATCAGAACGCCGACGAAGGCCAATATACCAAGATCCTGACCAATCCTCCCTTCAAGGGCAGCCTCGATTATGACATCGTGTCAACAGGACTCTTGAAAACGACCAAAACCAAAAAGACCGAGCTGCTGTTTCTGGCGTTGTTTTTGCGCATGCTGAAAAACGGGGGACGATGCGCCTCCATCGTGCCGGACGGGGTGCTGTTCGGGTCATCCAAGGCCCATAAGGATATCCGGCAGGAAATAGTGGAGAACCACCGGCTGGAGGCTGTTATCTCCATGCCCTCCGGCGTGTTCAAACCCTATGCCGGGGTGAGCACCGCTGTGATTGTGTTTACCAAGACTGGGGCGGGCGGCACCGATCAGGTGTGGTTTTATGATATGCAAAACGACGGCTACAGCCTGGACGACAAGCGCACGGCCCTTGCCGACAGCGATATTCCCGATATAGTGGCGCGCTTTCGGAATCTGGCGGGCGAAGAAGGCCGGGCCCGGACAGAGCAGAGCTTCCTGGTACCGAAAGATGAGATTGTGGGTAACGGATACGATCTTTCTATTAACAAATATAAGCAGAGCACCTATGTGGAGGAGGACTACCCTCATCCTCGTGAGATCCTGGCGGAGATCAAGGGGTTGGAGCGGGAGATTCAGGACGGGCTCAGGGAGCTGGAGGCGCTGCTTGACGAGTAAATGGGAGGACAAGTTATGTCGATGATAGGAAAAAGCATCAATCTGTTTCTGATGGACGGTGACCCCAACGGGCGCATCAAGTGCACGCTTGCCAACTGGACAGGAGTGGTCTATAGAATCCCTCGCACAGAATTGGAAAAATGCAAGGGACGCCATGACCTCTCGCAAAGCGGGGTATACTTCTTATTTGGCACGTCTGACCAAACGGGAGAAAGTGTTGTCTATATTGGTCAAGCGGGTGTCAGAAAAAACGGCGAAGGAATCCTGTGTCGCTTGCAAGAACACAAACGAAACCCCGATAAGGATTACTGGACAGAAGCTGTTGCGTTCACGACATCCAATAATTCATTCGGCCCCACGGAGATAAGTTATCTTGAAAACCGATTCACGAATTTAGCGTTGGCGGCAAAACGGTACACGATTAAGAACGGCAATGACCCTACCCTCGGCAACATTACTGAGGAGAAAGAATGTGAACTGGAAGAGTTCCTCGATCACGCAAAAATCGTGATGGGAGCACTTGGGTATAAAGTTTTCGAACCGCTTTCGCAACAGATAGGTGTAGAGTCGACAAATACGCTTTCCGCTATACCAGAGCAAATGTTCATGATAAAAAGAAGCGGCGTCGACGCAACGGCGCGGCTGACAAGCGAGGGGTTTGTTGTTCTCTCAGGCAGTACCATTCGGAAGGATACAGTGCCAAGCTGTCCGGATTACACAAAATCGGCGCGAGAGGATAATAAAGACTATATTAATGATAACAGCGTCCTCCAAAAAGACATCCTGTTTAAAACGCCCTCCGGGGCTTCATCTTTTGTGCTTGGCGCACCGACAAATGGCAATACTGAATGGAAAACCGAAAAAGGCATAACCCTAAAAGACATAGAAAACAGCGAGACAGACGAGAAATGACAGGAGGTCCGAAAACATATGGCCAACGAGCTGCAACCATTGTCAGTCCTGTTTCAAAACAGGCTCTTTAGAATCCCGGATTATCAACGGGGGTATGCTTGGAGACATGAACAACTCGCGGACTTCTGGGAAGACTTGCTGAACCTCCATGAGGAAAGATATCACTATACGGGATTGCTTTCGCTAAAACCGGTAAACAGAAACGATATAAAGTCGTGGGACGGCGACACGTGGCTGCTCGATATGGGGTATAAACCTTTCCATGTGGTGGATGGGCAACAGCGGCTAACAACATTTTCGATTCTGCTCAATGAAATCGCCATATTCGTCAAAAGTCTTCCTGACAATACCGAAAAGGCGGACGAGGATATCCTTCTGGGTTTCGAGTCCCTTAGAGATCTGAAGACTAAATACATTGTGCGCAAACGGCCGCCTCAAAATATCGTAACGACACACTTGTTCGGTTACGAAACTGACAATCCCAGCGCAAACTATCTGAAATATAAGGTGTTCGGGGAACCGCACGGCGGCACGGTTTTTGAAACATACTACACAAAAAATCTCAAGTACGCAAAAAACTTCTTCTATGAGAACATACGCGTCTTGTATAACAGCGATGGAATCGAAGGTGTCGAAGGTGTTTATCGTAAGCTGACACAGCGGCTCATGTTCAACTTGCATGAGATTGAAGACGACTACGATGTGTTCGTGGCTTTCGAGACCATGAACAATCGTGGTAAGAAACTGACGAACCTTGAATTGTTGAAAAATCGCTTAATCTACTTGACGACCCTTTTTGACGATGGGCAATTGGACACTGAGGACAAAGGGCAGCTGCGGAAAAACATAAACGACACCTGGAAAGAGGTATACTATCAACTTGGGCGGAATCAAAACGCTCCGCTTTCAGATGACGAATTTCTCCGGGCCCATTGGATTACCTATTTCCGCTACTCAAGAAAAGGCGGGGACGACTATATTCACTTCTTGCTTGGAAAATTCTCCGCCAAGAATGTGTACGATAAACACGCTCCAATACAAGAAGAAGACAATATGTTCGTCCCGTCCGACATGGAACCTGGTGAGGATGAACCCGATGTGCAACCCGAAACAGAAATACAGCTCGTCAGCAGACTTGCGCCAAAAGAAATAAGCGATTATGTGAACAGCTTGAAGGCCCTGGCTGAATACTGGTATTTCAGCTTTTTCCCATACGACAGTCATTTTAGTGATGATGAGAAGATATGGCTCGACAAGCTGAATCGAATCGGTATTGGTTACTTTCGACCTCTGGTTGCTGCGGCTATGTCCACAGAGAAGACGACGGTTCCGGAGGAACGAGTCACCCTGTACCAAGCGATTGAACGCTTTATCTTTGTGTCTTTTCGTATAGGCGGTTTCCAATCGAATTATCAAAGCAGTGTCTATTACAACAAGTCTCGCAACGTTTTAAACAAGGGTGCGTCTCTTGCCTCACTATCTGAGGGTCTGGATAATACCGTTAACGGCGATATGGACTATGCCATAAAATCATTTATGGCTCGTACCAACCGACGCTTCGATTCCGGCGATGGTTTTTATGGGTGGCGTGACTTGCGGTACTTCCTTTATGAATACGAGTTCGACAAAGCTGTCAGAAACAATTTGCGCAAAGTTGACTGGACTATGTTCACCCAAGTGGAAAAAGACAAGGTGACCATTGAGCATATCTTGCCACAAACACCGACCAAGTGGTACTGGCGCAATACCTACAGAATGTTCAATGCGGAGGAACTGAAGCTGTTATCTGCGACTTTGGGCAACTTGCTGCCATTATCCCAAAGCATCAATTCGTCCCTTCAAAACGATGGCTTTCCAGATAAGAAACCACCCACATCCGCCGGTCGCCGTGGTTATATTAATGGGTCCCACTCTGAAATCGAAGTCGCCCAGGAAGAGGACTGGACGGCCCGGCACATCCATAAGCGAGGAATGGTCTTGCTCGGATTCATGGAATCAAGGTGGAATATCACATTGACCGATGAACAAAAAACAGAACTGCTCCACATTGGTTTTATCGAGGATGAACGAGAGGACATCCCCGAAATACCCGAAGTCGATACAAGTCAGACCACCATTGAGCAATTGAAGGAGGCAACCCATTCAACAACAAGAGACCTTACAGACAGGCATATTCGACGATTTGAGTTTTGGAGCGGCTTTGTGGATTACTGCAAATCAAACGGTCGCGGAGACGATATTGCGTCACGGAAGGCCGGATATGACGATTGGTATGATGTTTCTCTCGGAAGCCGGGACTATCATATCTTTTTACAGATATACCGTCAGAAGGCTCTCCGAATTGGTCTTTATGTCTATCGTCGTGAAGATTTTGTACGGCTTGAGACTAACAAACAGGCCATAGAGTCGGCTTATGGCTCGCCGCTTGAATGGTACACAAGCCGGGAAAAAAGTGTTGCTAAGAGGATTCTGCACGCCATCGACGCCGACGTACACAACGTTGAATTATATCCGCACCATTTCCAATGGTTTATCGGGCAGTTCGACAAGCTAACCGATGCTTTACGGAGGGTAGACGGCTTGGTTATGAGAAGTGTGGGAGGCGTTGATTGATGGGCGAGATTATGAACAATGACAAATTGAATGATCGTTTTTATAACGATATTAAAACGATCATTGTGAATTCGAAAAACGCGGCTATCCACACTGTACATGCTCAGCGTGTGCTGATGTACTGGCGTTTAGGGGAACGCATTTTTCTCGAAGAGCAATATGGCAAAGATCGTGCCGATTATGGGGCTTATTTAATCAAGAACTTGGCTAAAGTCATTGAACCAGAATTTGGCAGCGGCTTCACCGTTCGTCAGATCGAGCGAGCCAGACAGTTTTATCGAACGTATCCAATTGCGTCCGCACTGCGGACGCAATTAAACTGGTCGCAATATCGCTTATTGATTGCTATCAAGGACGACAACAAACGTGAATATTATGAGCTTGAAGCTGTTAACAACAGTTGGACAGGCCGTGAATTGGAGCGGCAAATTAACACCTCGCTCTATGAAAGACTGCTCATCAGCAATGACAAAGAATCCGTTCTTGGGGTCGCGCGGAAAGAACGCATGCCGGAACACCCAACAGAAATCATCAAAGATCCGATGATTTTAGAATTTCTTGGTTTGAAACGTGAAGAGTTCTTCGCGGATCTGGTTTTCCATAACAGACTCCTGCGTTGTTTTGTTGTGATGGAAATCAAGACACATAAAATTGCTCATCAAGATTTGGGGCAGCTCCAAATGTACGTCAACTACTTTGATCGCTATGAGAAACTGCCCGATGAAAATCCGACTGTCGGAATATTGTTATGTGCCGCGAAGAATGACACGTTGGTTAAGATCACATTGCCTGAGGATAATACCCATATCCTTGCCAGCCAATATCAACTGTATTTGCCATCTGAGGAAGCGTTGTTGGAAGAAATCAGGGATGTCTGGGTTTTGGCGGAAAGTGGTGTGGTCTATGGGTAAGTGGGAGATGGTGAGGTTGGGGGATGTGTGTATTGTTGAAAGAGGCGGCTCTCCTCGGCTTATAAGTAACTATATAACGAATGGGGATAATGGTATTAACTGGATAAAAATTGGAGATACAGCTCCGAATAGTATGTACATCACGAAGACAGAAGAAAAGATAATTCCTGCAGGTGTAAAGAAATCACGTTATGTACATGAGGGCGATTTCCTTCTTTCAAATTCAATGAGCTTCGGACGGCCGTATATACTAAAAATTGACGGCTGCATTCATGATGGCTGGCTTCTCTTGCGTGACAAAGAAAAACTGTTTGATAAACGATTTTTGTATTATTACCTTAGCTCAGATAGGGTTTATGATGAGTTTAAAAGTATGGTTGTCGGCGGAGTTGTAAACAATCTAAACAGTCAAATGGTGCGAAATCTTTATGTCCCCCTCCCGCCCCTGCCCATCCAACAAAAAATAGCCGACGTCCTCGACCGTGCCAACACCCTCATTGAAAAGCGTAAAGCACAGATTGAAAAGATGAACCTGCTTGTCAAATCGAGGTTTATCGAGATGTTCGGGGATCCGGTAGTAAATGAAAAAGGATGGGAGCAAGTCACTTTGCGCGATGTGTCGTTACGAATGAGCGATGGGCCATTTGGCTCAAACTTGAAATCATCACATTATGCGGAAAGCGGTGTAAGAGTTATTCGGCTTCAAAATATCGGCGTTTCAGAGTTCCTGGATTCTGACAAGGCTTTTATACCAATGGAACACTATGAAACACTTAAGAAATACACCTGTCTGCCGGGAGATGTAGTTATTGGTACGCTTGGTGAACCAAATCTGCGTGCATGCATTTTACCAGAGCATGTTGAAATTGCTATCAACAAAGCAGACTGCGTTCATTTCGTACCGGATATTAGCAAAGTTGTTTCATGCTTTGTTTGCGAGTATATAAATCAGCCAGCGACGTTAGCTATTGCGGGCGATAGCATTCATGGACAAACTCGCGCTCGAATCAGCATGAGCCAAGTTGCCGCACTGCCAATTTATGTCCCCCCGCTTGACCTCCAAACCCGCTTCGCCGACTTCGTCCGCCAAGCAGACAAATCAAAAGTTGGACTCCAGAACGGATTAGACACCCTACAACGCCTCTACAAATCCCTCACACAAAAATGCTTCAACGGCGACCTCTTCTAAACAATCCACACGGAGGTGACCCACCATGCGCACCAACTTCGACTTCCTCCTAACAGACCCCCAATTCAACCCCTTCGCCGAGGCCACAATCGCCGCCGAACGCGTCCTGCCCATCTCTCCCGCCCTGAGCGCCACCGCCTGCCGCACGGCTCTGGAATTCGCGGTCAAGTGGGTCTACAGCGTGGACGGCTCACTCAGCCAACCTTACGACGACAGGCTGACCACTCTCATCAGCGACGAGAATTTCAAAGACCTGATCCCGCCTGGTATGTTTACCAAGTTGGACTATTTGCGCCGCGTCGGCAACAACGCGGCTCACACCTCCGGAGGGGTCACCCGTGACCAGGCCGTCCTGGCTCTGCAAAACCTTCACAGCTTTATGGATTTTGTGGCTTATTGTTACGGCGCCCACTACACGGAAACCGCCTTCGATAAAGCCCTCCTGGAACACAGACCTGCGCCGGAGCCAGCAACACCTGTCGCCCCTATCGTCCCAAGCACCCCTCCCGCGCCCGCTCCCACTCCCACTCCCACTCCCACTCCCGTTCCCATCCAACCTCCAACCTCCTCCATCCCACTTCCCTCCACCGCCCCACTTCCCAGCTTCCAAACCCTGCTGGACGATAACCTGCCCAAACGGGAGAAACTCACCGCCAAACGCGCCGCCCGGCTCAAACAAGGCTATACCCTCAAACCCATGGACATGACAGAAGCCCAGACCCGCAAGGCCTACATCGACGTCATGCTCCAGGACGCGGGCTGGCAGCGCGGTCCCAACTGGGTGGACGAATACCCCATTGATCACATGCCCAACAAATCCGGCCGAGGCGCGGCGGACTATGTTCTCCTGGGGGATGACGGCTTGCCTTTGGCCGTCATCGAAGCCAAGCGCACCAGCGTCAACGTGGAAAAAGGCCGCCAGCAGGCGGTGTTGTACGCCGATTTTCTGGAGAAGAAGCATGGCCGGCGGCCGGTTATTTTTATGACCAACGGCTATGACACCCGCATATGGCATGATAAACACTATCCGGAGCGCCCGGTATCGGGCATCTATGCCAAGCGCGACCTGGAAAAAGAGTTCAACATCATGCAAGCCCGCGCCTCGCTGCAAGCCGTACGGGTCGATGATGCCATAGCTGACCGTTATTATCAGAAGGAAGCTATACAGGCGGTATGTCACGCCTTTGGCCAGCGCAACCACCGCAAGGGTTTGCTGGTCATGGCCACCGGCAGCGGCAAAACCAGAACGATTATCGCCCTGGTCGATGTCCTTATCCGTCACGGCTGGATCAAGAACCTGCTGTTTCTGGCCGACCGCAAAACCCTGGTGACCCAGGCCAAGCGCGCCTTCCACAACCTGATGCCCAACCTTTCCCTGTGCAACTTGGTAGAAGGAAAAGAGGACGTCAACGCCCGGGCCGTGTTCTCCACATATCAGACCATGATGAACTGCATCGACGTCAGCCTGGACGATCAAGGCAACCGGTTGTTTACGCCGGGGCATTTCGATCTCATTGTGGTGGATGAAGCCCACCGGAGCATCTACAACAAATACAAGGATATTTTCACTTATTTTGACGCGCTGCTGGTGGGGCTGACCGCCACGCCCAAGGATGAAATCGACAAGAACACCTACGGGATTTTTGATTTGGAAAGCGGCGTGCCCACCTATGGATACGAGCTCGCTCAGGCGGTGCAGGACGGTTATCTGGTGGATTATGCGTCTGTGGAAACGAAGCTCCGCTTCCTGACCGAAGGCATTGCCTACGATGATCTGACCCCTGAGGAGCAGGAGGAATACGAAAACACCTTTACCGATGAAGAGGGGAATCTGCCTGACAGGATCGAATCCGGCGCCCTCAATAACTGGGTTATTAACATAGATACGATCAGAGAAGCCCTCTATGTCCTGATGACCTACGGCCAGAAAGTGGATTTCGGCGAAAAGATCGGCAAGACCATTATCTTTGCCAAGAACCACAAACACGCCGAAAAAATCCTGGAGGTCTGGAATCAGGAATACCCGGACTATCCTTCTCACTACGCGCGAGTGATTGACAACTATACCAACTATGCCCAGAGCCTGATCGACGATTTTGCCGACAAACAGAAGCTGCCCCAGATCGCGGTCTCCGTGGATATGCTGGACACCGGTATCGATGTACCGGAAATCCTCAACCTGGTGTTTTTCAAAAAAGTTCTGAGCCGGGCGAAGTTCTGGCAGATGATTGGGCGGGGGACTCGTACCTGCAAAGGGCTGGTGGACGGCAAGGACAAGGAGGAGTTCTACATCTTTGACCTGTGCGGCAATTTTGAGTTCTTCCGATTGCACGCCAAAGGCAGGGAGGCGGGCACAGTGCCCACCTTGCAGGAGCGCACCTTTAACACCAAGGTGGAGATGGTTTATCAATTGCAGGCTCTCAGCTTCCAGACAGAGGAACTGCAGGCTTGCCGCAAAGAGTTGGTGCAGAACCTGGTGGCGCAGATTCAGGCGCTGCCGCGGGAGAACTTCGCCGTCAAGCAGCATTTGCGTATCATCGATAGATTCCAGGATGAAGATGATTTTAACGCGTTAACCTACGAAAACACCTTGCAAATCGCCGAGCATATCGCTCCTTTCGTGCCGCCGTCAGGAGATGACGTCACCGCCGCGCGGTTCGACCAGTTGATTTATCAAATTGAACTTGCCATGCTGGCGGCAAAGAACTTCACCTGGGCGAAAAACGATGTGATTCGTGAGGCGGATGAGCTTTCAAAGTATGGCGCCACGATTCCGGCTATCACACAACAGAAAGAGCTGTTGGACCAGATACTGCATAACGATTATCTGGAGCAGGCCAAGGTTGTTGATTATGAGGATATCCGCGTCAAACTTCGCGACTTGATCAAGTATATTCCCCCCGTGGAGCGAGTGCTCTACAACACGGATTTCAAGGATGACATTCTCTCCATGAAATGGAACGACGCGCAATTAGAAAACGATGATTTGGTTCATTACAAAAAGAAGGTCAATCATTACATCACCGAAAATCAAAGGATTCCGGCTATTGCCAAACTGAAGGGCAACGAACCGCTGACCGAAGATGACGTCAAGTCTCTGGAGCATATCCTATGGAATGAGCTGGGCACCAAAGAGCAGTATGCCGCCCAATATGGCGCAACGCCCCTGGGCGAGTTGGTGCGTTCTATTGTTGGCCTTGATCTGAAAGCGGCGAACGCGGCGTTTTCCCGGTTTCTGAATAATGCTGAGCTTGACAGCAGGCAGATATACTTTGTCCGGCAGATCGTGCGATATATCGTCAAAAACGGCACCATGAAGGATTACTCGGTGATGCAGGAAAGCCCGTTTACGGATCAGGGCAGCATCAGTGAGGTGTTTTATGATGTGGGTGTGTTTATGGATCTGCGGGCGGCGATTGACGGGATCAATCAGAACGCCTTGATTCAGAGTCTCTAAGTCGCCAAATTTTAGCGAGGAACACGCAAAGAGAAAAACCTTTACTGGCTTCATCCCGCGTATTTTTTTGCGCCTTTCGGGGGCTGCGTCGGGCGGTGAGGCGCTTGGATTCTGCCGCTCCCCAACCCCTGACGCGTCCCTCATTGAACCGTATGCAGGTGCCTCATGAATACCCCCGAATTGCCGGTTTTTGGAGCAATGAAACAGGAGTCTAACAACAGCGGTCTTTCTTGACTTTTTCAGTAACCTCACATTTTGTAGGCTTTTCGCGTTAAGTGCCTTCGTAAACATAAAACTCCTTAATATTTGAACCGTTGCCCTTAATATCGAATTTCAAGTAACGGCCATCACCAAGAGCGATTTCACCACTGATGTTACGATTATTGGCATTCGTGCTGAGCACAAACTCCCGTTCGTCGATAATCAAGGTCAGTGTTTTTCCTTCAAGACGAAGATTACCTGTACTAAGGCCATTTGCGAGGATTTCCGCCGTCTTTTCCTGTAAAAACTCAGCGTCAGATGCTGGCTGTGTCGCCGCTTCACGGGTGACGCTGACTGTGTAGATCTTCATGGCGCCGCTACCGGTGGTCACAACAATCTCAAAAATGTTTACACCTACAGTAAGTGTTTTCGTTCCCGCGCCGGACACCGTATCATTTGAAGCGGCGTCAATGGTGATGTTGCTGACACTGTTAGGTACGGTTACAGCATAGCTTGTTGTGTTTGCGTCAAAAGACGGAATAAGCGCTCCTTCACTGACAGTAAGGATCGTTAATGTTGCCTCGGCAGAGAGCGGCGATTCCAAAACGGTTAAGTCAAATTCAACCGTGTCGCTCTCATTCCCTTTGCTGATTGTGGCTGTCAACATCCCGGTTGCATTGCCCGCGCCGTAAGCCAGACGTGTTACCTCACCGGTATTGGAAACACCAGGATTATCTGATTCCCATGTGATGGCTGTGCCATTCGCGCCCATATCGGGCAGCGCGGCAAGGTTATTGATCACTTTGTCAGGATCGGTGTTTGATCCTCTGATCGTTTCCCATGTCAGGGCGGCTTTGTCGGCGTCTACGCTTTCGGCGTCTGATAACATTGTGCCGGCGCCGGCTGTGATTACCAAACGACCATCTTTGATTTCAACGGTAATAGCCACTGCATCGTCCGCAAAGATGTCGCCAAAAGACTCTGTTCCCGTGGTGTCTTCGACGCAGGCTTCCACCGTGACATCATGGGCTCCAGAGAGGATTACGCCGTTTTCCGTTTTTGCTAACACAACTTTGCCGGCAGAGGTCCCGGTAATCAAGATGCTGTTTTGCTCCTCCGTGTCGGACTCATAGGCGCTTGCTATCGAAAACGGTTCGCCGATGGGAACGGACAATCCCGTGATATTCGGTTCCATAGCCACAAAATCAAAACTGATCTCCGAACCTTGCGGGACTTCTACTTCCATACTGCGATTTTGTCCGGCGACTGTAAAGCCCGCGTCCTCATCCAGATCGGAAAAACTGATGGAAGATACCTGGCCTTTGTCGGTGTTCACCCAGTACAGTGCGTCTACAGCCTCGCCGCCGCCTGCATCAATAATGGGAAGCAGTAGCTCCGTATCACATTGGTCGCCGTTTACGGCTGTAGCCGCCCCATCGACACTCGCCGTAAACTGCCGGGCATCTGTGGCAATCAGAGTTTGTTGCGCGTTGTTCATATTCAGCAGACCACCGTTCTTGCGAACCGTCTTTTTGTCAGGATATTGTGCATAATCTACCAAAAACGATAGCAGCAACATCCCTGGGCTGCAATAGGCAATTGAGTCGTCGCCATATACAGTCCCACACCATGCGCCATCGCTCATCTGGTAGGACCAGGCGTCATAATCGCTAGACTTATCGGGCCGAAGAAGCGTTATCACTCTTTCGTTATTCGGATCGTTAGAATCGTTGATGATGATCTCACAAGAGGTTTCCGTCTCGTTCTCAATGCGCAGAGGATACACTGCATGAGCGCCGCTTCCTGAGATGATTTTAATGACGATGGGGGCGCCGCCATATCCCCCAAAGGCTTTTTCAGCCTGATAGAGCAACTGCGGCTTGTCCATAGTTCTCACAATTTCGCTGATAAGACTGGGATGATTCTGCATCACTTGACTATATTTGATAAAGTCAGCCGCCGTCAAACCTGTGACAATATCCCTGTCTGTTAAGCCAATATCCATGAGGTAATCCTTACCGAACGACTCCGCTTTCGGCGCCCCATTGTTGATGGCGCCCGTCGTGGCCGCCATGCCGAAGCACTGCCCGAATTCCCCCGGTTTTGAATCGTTAGTTCTTTTGTATTTTTTGTACATCACGTTCCCCTGGGATTGGCCAAACAGGTCGTAATATACCAGTTTAGCGATCTCCGTATCCGGATTCTCAAAACTCCAGCGGTCGGTGGGAAAATAAACGCGGCTCAGTAAAGAGGGAAACCCGTCATTGCTATTGGGAATGAAACGCCAGGTATAGTCAAAATCCCAGCCGACAAACGATTCTTTCTGTTTCATGGCCTCTGGTGTGAGCGGCGTTCCGCTTCCGCCCTGCGCCGTATCTCCTTCGATTGTTTGTGTTGATAGCCGATAACAGTTTGTTATCGGGGCTATAAAAGGTGTCAAACCTCCGGCATGATTTCGAATGTTGTAAGCTTTAGCAGATGTGGTCACATCTCCTGTAGCGTAGCAGTTTGCTATTGGGACGGCGCTTTCAAACATATACCCGCTAGCAACCAAACCTCCCGCATAAATATAAGCAGTAGCCATCTGAGGGTCAGGCATAGAAAGAGCCTCAGCAGAAGCGGTCACATCTCCTGTAGCGTAACAATTTATCAATGGGGTATCGCCGTAGCCCATCATACCTCCCGCATAAACAAGATTATAAGTCGAGCCATAATATCCATGATCATCATTGCCAGCAGATTTCGCATAAACAGAAGCGGTCACATCTCCCGTAGCGTAAGAATTTGTTATTGTGCAATAACTATAATAACTGTAGCCAAAACTATGGCCAATCAGGCCTCCCGCATGAATATCAGACTCACGACAATAATTCTCAACAGAAGCGGTCACATTTCCTGTAGAGAAACAATTTGCTATCGCTGTGCGACGTCCGGAACCAATCAAACCTCCCGCATAATCTCTATTACTTCCAGTATAATCAGCATCAGCATAAGTAGCAGTCGTCACATTTCCTGTGCTGTAACAGTTTGTTATTATGCCACCTCCGTAACCGACCAACCCTCCCGCATAGGCATTAGCTATACTGGCGCTCTTATAATAATCGGCGTCAGTATCGGCGGTAGAATCGGCGGTCACATCTCCTGTCGTGTAACAGTTTGTTATTGTGCCGCCACCGCAGCCAATCAAACCTCCTGCATAACACTCAGCAACAGATGAATAGGCTCCGGCCCAAGAATAAGCGTTCACCCCCTGTGCTCCTATTTTCACGCCGACATTTTTTATTGTAACATCAATAAAATCAATATTATAGGCGTCCATATTTGTCTTCCCAAACAGCCCGGCGTATTTCCGCTCACTGCTTTTCAGTACATACAGATTATTGATACTGTGCCCCTGTCCGTCAAAGGTACCTGCGAAATCTTCAATCGGCGTCCATTCGGCTGTCAGGTCGATGTCGTTGTCCAGGACGTAATACTTTCCCGCGCTGTCCGGGCCTCCGATGGCTGCCAACTGCGCTTCTGTAGCGATGTGTATAGCGTCCGCCGGCACCGCGTCCTGAGCTGGTGTCACGATGAACCTCCCTTCCGGGTGACCCGCCGCCATTGCTGTAAGAGGCGTGAAGCCAACTACCATGATAAAAGAAAGCAGCAGCGCCAAACCTCTTAACAGTAAGTTGTGTCTTTTCATTTTCAGTCACATTCCTTTCTCAGCGTCGTTTCGCCATTGGCATTTTGAGATGTGCCGTCAGCAGTTTTTAAGAACCCATCAACCAAAAGATTCACAAGTATAATGCTATGCGTTCGATAAGTATTTTTGACTTGGCTCCAAATTGTAACATCGACAAGTTGTTTCTTTCTAGCCCAAGCAATCATCTTGGGCTGGATCACATAGCCACTAGTCTCTAGCCACTTGCGGTACGCCCCAGCTACAAACTTGGGCAGTAAGCCCACTTCAGAATTATAACAGAGTCAGTGATGATTATCCATTGAAAACAGACCTTTATGCCAGATGAAGAATAAAGTATAATAATATAACTTCCCTACGGAATTTTAAGAAGCATCGGACTTTATTCTTGATACAGGAGATGTTTTATGGACATTAAATTGCTGCAGTATTGGCATGGGCTGGGATCATAAAAGGCATTGACGATCTCCTCTAAAAAACAAGCCGGATCAAGACAAAACTTGCTCAAGGCGGAGGGGCGGCGGCCCGCCGCCCCCTCCGCCAGAAGATTACATAAAAATGGATAGCTACAAGAATTGACAATAGAATCTTTTTTGTGTAAAATTTTACATAGAGAACCAGTCACGCAACAAAGTTCTTCAAAAGTTCATGGGAACGGTTCTAATTCATGTTACAGAAAACACAAGGGGTTGGCTTGTCTAACGCCGAAACGCATTCAAACAAAAAACAGATTTTCATGGAAGAAGAAGGGGGCTTGGCCATAGCGTCAACGGCTGCCGACGTCTATTACACCTACAGCCTAGAAAGCAAAGCCGGAGCAATCTATGCCAACGAATATGTAACCGTACTCCAGAAAAACGACCAAAGATCCTATATCGAATACAACACCACGAGTGGCCGAAAAAGAGGCTATGTATCCAACAGCTCCCTGCAGTTCCTGGACACCGGCGAAGTTCCCGCGTTGCCTAATTACTCGGAAGAAACACTGATGCCCGCAGAAACAATGAAAGTGTACTTTGGGCCAAGCGACAAATATGCTGTTGTGGGATCTATCAACAAGGGAGAACAGGTCACACGCTTGAGCTCGCCGGCCCTCAATACCGGCAGCTACTCGTTCGTTCAATACACAACGGCGGAAGGTACAAAAAGAGGATATGTGACCGCCTCGGGGTTGGTTCCGTATGTCCCCGGGGTTGTTCCAGATCCGGGCCCCGGTTCAGACCCAGATCCAGACCCAGATCCAGATCCAGATCCAGATCCAGATCCAGATTCTCCTGGGGTGCCGGCTGCCGGCGACGGTCCAGAAGATTGGTCAGGATGGTACTTGAACGAAGATGGCTTGCCATCCCCGAACCCGCCCCATGATACCCCCAAAAAAACGGAGGAAGAGCAATATAATTTCAATAACGTGTGGAAGAAATATGGTGACATTGGGGCAGATGGAACGATACCACCCACAAGAACACAAATTGTTAATTATTTAACCATTATGGCTTATGAGTGTGGACTACCAGTGAATCTGGTTCTGGCTGTTTTATATACTGAAGGTGGTATACCGCATTTTAAAGATGAATTAGAAGACGGAACTTACAACACCATAGTTACAGGTGGGAAAGGCAAAACTGAAGCTGAACTCGATTTTAATGAGAATCT
>JGI24704J35079_10000472_pt1 | contig 18604 bp, 15 predicted proteins | sample TergutNt197P3_FD_35079 | JGI IMG/M metagenome (IMG submission 35079)
GGCATCGAAATGTACGAGAATTTTTCGAAGGCCCCGCAGTTTTGGCGCGAATTTTTCATAAAGAACCGGCGCCGGATTATTTTCGGCACGGATTCGACGGACTCGACCGTCGTGGGCGACGGGGCCGCGCCGGGCGGCAAAGTCGCGCTCGACGGCTACGCCGCGATGGAGATAGAATTTTTGGCCCGCGACGATGAAATCGAAATATTCGGCGACAAGCTGCACGGATTGGGCTTGCCCGAAGAGGCAATGGAGCGCATATTTGCGCAAAACTACAAGGAGCTCGCGGGAACGGCGCCCCGGCCGGTCGACGCAAAGCTGCTTCTCCGGGAGGCGGAATTTATTCGCGCTTACTTGAGCGGCGGCAAGGCCGTGCAGGACTTGGATTGCATCATCGGGCAAGTTCGCGCGAAGCAGTGAAACATTCGGCGCCCCCGCCGCTCAAGCCGGCACATCCGCGTCGATCATGGCCCCCCGATCCACCGTGGCCCCGTCGCCGACTTTTACATCCTTCGCTATGACCGTGACGCCCGCAGAACCGGACCTTTCCCCGCCTATCTTAGAATTTTCGCCGATCTCTGCGCCCTCGTCTATTATCGAATAGCCTATTTGGGTATTCTCGCCGATTGCGGAATTTGCCATTATTATGGAATCTTTCACATATGCCCCTTTTTGGATTTTTACCCCCGGGAATATGACGCTGTGGCTCACCGTCCCGTAAATCTCGCAGCCCTCGGAGACAATCGAGTTCTTCATGCTCCCGGTGGGGCCTATGTAGTGCGGGGGTTTTCCCGTGGTCCTCGAATAGATTTTCCAGTCGCGCATTTCATCGAACACATCTTCATCCAACAAATCCATGTTGGCCTGCCAAAGGCTCTCGATAGTACCCACGTCGCGCCAGTACCCCTTAAAAGAGTAGGCGAACATTCTCTCGCCCGCCTCGAGCATTTTCGGGATTATGTTCTTCCCGAAATCCTTTGAGGATTCGGGATCGCAGTTGTCCTCGATCAAAAATCTGCGCAGTTTGTCCCAATTGAAGATATATATGCCCATGGAGGCCTTGTTGCTCTTGGGCGTTTTCGGCTTTTCCTCGAATTCGTAAATGGCCCCCTCGCCGTCGATGTTCATGATTCCGAATCGGCTCGCTTCCTCTATGGGAACGTCTATGACCGCGATGGTGCAGTCCGCGCGTTTTGCCTTGTGGTACCCGAGCATCTTTGAATAGTCCATCTTGTAGATGTGATCCCCGCCGAGGACCGTCACGTAATCGGGATCGAATCTCTCGACATAGTGAAAGTTTTGGTATACGGCGTTGGCCGTCCCGGTGTACCAGTCGTAGCCGAAGTTTTTTTGATATGGGGGAAGTATCGTGATTCCCCCTTCGAGCCTGTCCAGATCCCAGGGCTGCCCGTTGCCGATATACTCGTTTAAAAGCAGCGGCTGATATTGCGTGAGCACCCCAACCGCGTCGATGCCCGAGTTCACGCAGTTTGAGATCGTGTAGTCTATAATCCGGTATTTGCCCCCGAACGGGACCGCCGGCTTGGCGATCTTGCTCGTGAGCATGTAAAGCCGCGAGCCTTGACCCCCCGCCAATATCATCGCCACGCATTCTTTTTTCTTTGTGATCGTGTTCGCAATCAAAATTATCGCCTCCCGGTATCTTTATTTTTAAGCAAAAGGGGGGACTTTCGCAAAACAGTCCCCCCTTTATGCCGGTTTTATTCGTCGTTATTTCTTTTCGTAGATCATTTTTGCGCCGTCGTCAATATCGAGGGTGATTTTGTCTCCGTCGATCGTCCCTTTCAAAGTCTCTCCATCGGAAGTGAATTCGATATTTTTTCCGTCGATTTTGTAAGTGCATGTTTCAGATTCGCCGTAAGAGCACACCGTGATCTTGTCGCCCGAAAATTCTAAATAGGTGTCGGAAAAATCCACGCCAAGATCGGCCAATTCCGACACGTTGAGAACTTCGCCGTCTTCTTCCATCGAGGAAAGGTAATATTTGCCCGAGAGCTTGGTGTCGCCGCCGCAGCCCGCGATGAGCGCCGCGCAGAGCACGACCATGAGTGTTGCCGCCGTTATTCTTTGCAATTTCTTCATTTTGCTTTTCTCCTTACATAAATAAATTTTTTTGATTGACCTTGTTATAATTGTAATATATTTTGAAAGGTTTGTCAAGTGGTTTGCAAACCCATTTCAAAGAATTTCGAAAAAAAATGTAGAAAAAACAAATGCAAGATTCCAAAACCAGTCTCACCGGTCACAAAAAATATTTTCCGCAGCGCAAAATTTCCGATATTTTTTTTGTCGCCGCCCCGTATTTTGGGACTGGGATGAGACTGCGCTTTGATAAAATAAGAAAAACGGGGGAATTTGGATATGGGTAAAAAAATATTTGCGAAATTATTGTCGATGTTTTTGTTTTCCGCCCTGCTTCTTTTTCCGGTCGGCGCCCAAACTGACAAAAACGGAGCCGATTTGTTGCAGGCTTATGTGTCGGGGGATATTTTGACGCTTTTCACAAGCGGCAAACTTCGCTATGATTCCCTCAAATGCGCGGTTTCCAACCAAAACCCAAATTTTTATGCTTCCGGCAGGCTGTCAGACGGCGCCATTAAGATCAAAACGACCGTTTTGGTCGATGTTTCAAGTTCCGCCCCGGAAGTTTTGCAGGACGCCGTCGAGGCGCTGCTAAAAAAATTGATTGAAGGCAAACCTGCAAACGAAGAATTCAAAATCGTGGCATTCGGGGAAACTTCCGAAATCATTTCCGATTTCAACGCTGACCGTTACGATTTGGCGAAGTCTGTGGAAAAAATAAAACCGGAAAACGGCAAAGGGAAAATTTACGACGCAATTTACAATTCGATCCAAAAAACCGCCCCGGACGAAAATCAAAAAACCGCCCCGGACGAAAATTAGCCCGCCTTTTGCCGGACGATCGCCATCGCCGGCGGCGACGCGGACGGCTCGATAACAAAAGAAGAACTCTACCTGAAATTGAACGGCGAAATGCACCCGGTGGATATAGTGGAACTGGTCGCCGGCGAAGCTGAAAAAAACAAAAACTTAGCCGCGATAGCCCGGGTCGGCAAAGGCAGGCACTATATCCTGAACCCGGAAACCGACGCGGGCGCCCTTGCAGAAATGCTCGGCGCAGGCGATTATTTCTACTATGCGGCCGCAATCCCCATAGATTTGCTCGATGGGAGCGTGCGGCAAGTGGACATCGGCGACGGAACGAATGAAATGAGTTTAGACCTCAAATTTCCCGTTTTTGCGGATTCGTCAAAAAAAATCCTGCAAGAAGAAAACATTGAAAACGCCGAAAAGCCAAAAGAAGCCGAAAACGCCGAAATATACATCGTTTTCGGCATCGCCTTTTCGGCATTTACGACCATGATGATCGTCGTAGGCACGCTCCGCAAAAAAAACAAAAAAAACTATATAACTTCCAAATCGGGTTTTGTTTCGGAAAATGGCGGCGGAGAAACGGAATTTTCCGGCGAGGAAATTTTTCGGGGGGAGAAGTATGTAGTAAAATTCGGAAGCGCAAGCGCTCCGGGCAAAAGTTGGGCGTTTCCGATAGAAGACGAGCTTCTGATCGGAAGGTCGGAAAAATGCCGCTTGCGGTTAGATGACAAAAGCGTTTCGCGCGAACAATGCAAAATAACGGTCGAAGACGCCAAGCTCGTGGTGGTGCATTTGGGCGCGACCAACAAAACCGCTGTAAACGGGGTCTTCGCGGAAAAAAGCGCCCCCCTTCAAATCGGGGACACGATAAAATTCGGGCGGGAATCGCTGCGCGTGGAATATTTGCGAACTCCCGGAAAGCCGAACTTTCCTTCTTCCGATTCTCTTCAGAACATAGGCAAAGGAAAAACGGCGTTGTTGTTTTAGGGCTAATTTAAGAGAAACTCAATTGAAAAGAGGGCTGTGATTATGAAATTGACGCTCCTTTCAAAGCAGGATTACACCGTTATGGCGCTTCCGGAAAAATCCGCGGGGCATTACCCGGTGCGCGGCAGGAACCCCGAAGGAAAAATGGGCGATGTGGCGGCAGTTGAAGCGCTATGCCAATTCGAGCCCCCCGGAGAAGGCTGGATTTTGAAATCGAACCGCCGATTCGGGATTTTTGACAGAAACAACGCCGAAATGCAAAGCGCGAAACTAAACCCGCTCGAACTCTACAAAATCCAAAGCGCGGACGGCAGTTTGAAATATGTGCTCTATACAGAGCCGGCAACCGAAGACCGCAAACGCTACCTCGGATATGAAATTTCGCGAATGGACGCGACGCTCACAATAGGCCGCGACCCGGACAACAACATATGCTATTCAAACGAATTCGTTTCCGGAAAACACGCAAAGCTGAAAATTTCCGAATCCGGGTCGGCTATTTTCGACCTGTCGAGCGCGAACGGCACATATGTCAACGGCAAAGCAGTCAAAGAAGCGCAATTGAAAGTCGGAGACGTCATCTATATAATGGGTCTTCAGATCATAGCTTCAAACCGATTGCTGTTTGTAAACAACCCTGACGGCAATGTGAAAATAAAAAGCGAAAATCTGCGCAATTACCGCATTTCGCAAAAAAATGGNGGCTATGCGGAATCCGACGGCGACGATTGCGAGGACATTTTGGAAGATTATTATTACCGCGCTCCGCGTTTCGTCCGCGAGGCGGAAACTTTCTTGTTGAAATTGGACGCTCCCCCCTCAAATCAAAGCGCCGATGAAATACCGGCGGCGATGGTGCTCGGGCCTTCGATCACCATGGGGATGGCGTCTGCGGCAAGCGGCTCCTTTGCGCTGACAAACGCGATAAACCGGGGGGACATCGCTTCGGCGATGCCCTCGCTGGTGATGAGCCTCAGCATGATGCTCGGAATGCTCATGTGGCCGCTTCTCACCAAAACGTACCAGCGCAAGTCAAAAAAACGCAAGGAAGCGCGCCGCCAGGAAAAATACAAAGAATATCTGGTCAATATGCAGCAAGTGATCGAATCGGAAACGGCGCGCCAGGAACAGCTGCTATGCGAAAACGACCCGGGAGCCGCCGCATATGCAAGCCGGATACTTGCCCCGATCCCGCAAATTTGGGAACGCTCCCCAAAACATGCCGATTTCCTTTCGTTGCGCTTGGGATGCGGTGATTTGCCGCTCAGGGCCGAAATCCAATATTCGGGAAGAAAATTCACGGTGGAGCCGGACAACCTATCTGAAGCCATGTACAATTTCGGCGAAAAAGAGCGCTTTTTGCGAAATGTCCCTATATGCCTGTCCCTCATCGAGCATTTTGTTTGCGGGATATACGGCCATAGGGATTTTTTGATCCCATACGCGCAAAGCCTTATTTTGCAAATAGCGGCGCTGCACGGCTACGACGAGGTCAAACTCGCGCTGATATACGACGAGAGGGACGCGGCCCGCTTCGCTTTTGCGCGCTGGCTCCCGCACACCATGGACAATGGAAAATCAGTCCGCTATATCGCCACCAATTCCGACGAAACAAAACAGCTCTCCGCCGCCTTGGACGCAATAATCGAACACCGCAAAAATTTGGGGGGCGCCAGGCTCGAAGACGAATCGCCGTATTTTGCGGTCATATGCCTCGACAAGGAACTCGCCGCAAAAACGGAATGCGTGCGCCGGATCCAAGAATGCAAAAGCAATATAAAATTTTCAGTATTGTCCATATTCGAGAGGCTGAAAGACCTTCCGAAAGAATGTTCGGCCGTGGCGGAATTGCGCGACAGAAAAAGCCGCCTGGCTTTCATCGGCAAGCCCGGCGAAGTTTCGGTCGATTTTATCGCGGATGAACCGCTTCGGGCGGACATTAAAAAAATCGTAAAAACGCTGTCCAACACCGAAGTGGATTTAAGCGGCTCGAATTTCGCGCTGCCGAAAAAATACACGTTTTTCGAAATGCTCGGAGTCGGCATGGCAGAACATCTCAACCTTGCGGAAAATTGGGCGGCGAACAACCCCACAGAATCGTTAGCCGCAAATGTCGGCGTCGACAAGTACGGGGAGCCTTTCAGCCTCGATTTGCACGAACGTTCCCACGGGCCGCACGGATTGATAGCCGGAATGACCGGTTCGGGAAAAAGCGAATTCATAATTTCATACATATTGTCCATGGCCGTTTCGTTCCATCCCCATGAGGTATCATTCATACTCATCGACTACAAGGGCGGCGGAATGGCGAAATCGTTCGAAAACATCCCGCATACAGCCGGGGTGATAACCAACTTGGACGGCAACGGCATAAAACGTTCGCTCGCCTCGATGCATAGCGAGCTGCACCGCAGGGAACGCATTTTCCGCGAAATATCCAAAACGCGCAGCGTCAGCAACATCGACATATACAAATACCAAAAGCTCTACCGCGAAGGCAAAGTGGGAGAACCGCTTCCCCACTTGTTCATCATATCCGACGAATTCGCCGAATTGAAAAAAGAACAGCCGGACTTCATGGCCGAACTCACGAGCACGGCGAGGGTCGGGCGGAGCCTTGGCGTCCACCTCATACTCGCAACCCAAAAGCCGGGAGGAGTGGTGGACGACCAGATAAGGAGCAACAGCAGATTCCGAATTTGCCTGAAAGTGCAGGACAATGGGGACAGCACGGAGATGCTCGGGCGCGCGGAAGCGGCGGCACTCGTCGAAACGGGGCGTTTCTACTTGCAGGTGGGAAACAACGAACTCTTCGAAATCGGGCAGTCCGCTTGGGCGGGAGCCCCGTATTACCCTTCCCAAAAAGCGATAAAAGAGCGTGACGACGCCGTGGCGGTGATCAACACGAACGGGCGAGTGATCGCCGAAGCCAATATCGACAGGTTCGCAGACGTTAAAGACCCTCCCAAGCAAGTCGATGTCATAACGGGGCATATAGCCAAAATTTGCGAACGGGAAGGAATAAAATGCCGCAAAATGTGGCTCGATCCGATACCGGCGCAAATTTACGCAGATGAACTCGAAAAAAAATATTGCGCAAAAACAGAAAAATTCGAAATCGAGCCGATAATCGGAGAACTCGACGATCCGGCCAACCAGTCGCAGAAAATTTTGCGACTGCCGCTCACCAAAGATGGCAGCGCGATAATTTACGGATCGGCGGGAAGCGGCAAAGCGATGTTTATCGAAGCTGCGTGCTATTCTATGATAAAAAACCATACGCCCGATGAAATAAACATATATATAATGGATTTCGGCGCCGAAACGCTGACCGCATTTGCAAAAGCGCCGCAAGTGGGGGATGTAATCCTTTCCCATGAAACGGAAAAAGTGGGCAATCTGTTCAAGTTAATGCTCGGAAAATTGGAAACCCGCAAAAAGCTGCTGGCGCAATTTGGCGGCGATATGCCTAAATACAACTGGCAAGCCCAAAAAACCGAACCGGTCCTGGCGGTGTTCATAAACAATTATGCGGCTTTTACGGAGCTTTTCGAAGAAAAGTCCGCCGAAATGAACTATTTGAGCCGCGAAGGGCCGAAATACGGCATTTATTTCATTTTGGCATGCACGGGGGTGACCAACGTAAAATTTGCCCTGCTCCAAAATTTCAAATCCGTTTATTGCCTGCAGCTGAACAACCGCGACGACTATTCCGCGGCAATCGGCAAAACAGAAGGATTGCTGCCCGAAAAATACAAAGGCAGGGGTCTTCTCAGATTCGACAAAAACAGCCTGTTCGAATTTCAAGCCGCAAAAATAACGGATGCCGATCCTCCTTACGATTTCATACGCGGATTTTGCGGGGAAATGGCAAACAAATACGCAGGGCCCAAAGCGGCCGGCATACCCGTGCTGCCCGAAAAAGTGACGCATCGGTTTTTATCCGGCCGCATCAAGCCAAAAGACTATGGACTCGTCCCCATAGGGGTGGAAAAAGAGAGTTTGGAAGTTTCATATTATGATTTTGCCGCAAACGCCGTGTGCCTGATCCTTTCGGCAAATCAGGAATGGCAAAAATTTGCCTGTGCGCTCGGCGAGATGCTCGCCGCGCATTACGGCGCGAAAACGATTATGTTTTCCCCCGCGGGCAAAACGGAAAACCGGACAGACACCGAAAACCTGCAGATAAAAAGCGACATGGAAAGCTGCGTCGGGGCAGTTTACGAAATTTTCGCTTTGGCGCTCGCAAGGAACAACGAATACAAAGACAAGCTAGCCGCAGGCGAAAAATTGCCGGAATTCGAACCTGTGTTCGCGATAATACACTCCATTTCCCTTTTAAAAACAATGCTGGAAAGCTATAAACCCGAAAACGAAGCAAAAAAAGAAACCGACGATGACACCCCGTTGGCCCGGCTGCAGCTGGCAATGGAAAAATGCAATGCTGCCTACAATTTGCATTTTATCGTCGCCGAAAGCATAAACTCGCTAACGCCTTTTACTTTGGAAGGCTGGTACAAAACGCATATAACCGGAAACAGCGGCATTTGGGTCGGGAGCGGGGCAAATGCGCAATACCGCTTGACAATGACAAAAAAACCGGCGGATTTCCCGGCAGATCTCGAACCGGATTTCGGGTTTGCGGTAAGCAATGCTTCGGCCACCCTGATAAAGCTGTTGCAGTGACCAAATTTGGGAAGGAGGAAAAAGCAAATGAAAAAATACTTAGTCGACGTATACTTGCCCGCTCTCGGGAACCATTACGATGTATATCTGCCCGCCGGAAAGCGAATCGGGGAAGCGGCAAGCTTGCTTTCGGGGATCATGGCTTCGCTGTCCGGAGGCAATTTCAACAGCGGAGCGGATTGCGTCCTCATAAACGCAGACGACGGAAAGCCGATGGATTACGCAATGTCGGTGTATGATGCGGGCATACGGAATTCTTCGAGTCTGATACTAATATGAATACCGCGCTTTCGCGCCAACCAATAATTAATTTATTTTAGGAGGAAAAACAAATGGATTTAATTGTAGACCCACCAGAATTGCATTCGGCATCGGAAAAATTTTTCCAACTGTCAGGCGAGTACACCACGGTGTACCAGCGCCTGATGGGTGCGGCAACCACGATGGGCGAAGCTTGGAGAGCCGCCGACAACCTCGCTTTCGTGGAACAAATCAAAGGTTTCTGCGATGACTTGCAATTTATGGCAGACCATTTGATTCAAGCATCCAATGCCTTGAAACAGCAAGCGGCAAATTATGAAACCACGCGCGAAACCAACATCGCCGAAGTGAGAAAATTGGCAAATTAAGGAGGGAAAAAAATGACGCAAATTGTATTGAGCACCGAACAAGTTTTGGGCATCGCTTCGCAAATCGAAAACGACAACAGAGAACTCAATGAACTGCTCAAAACCAGCAAATCTACCGTCGATAGCCTTTCCAGCTATTGGAAAGGCACGGCATCGAGCGCGACGCAGGATGCATACAATTCTTTCGCGCAAAGCTATTTCCAGAAATATTACGAAATACTCGACCAATATGTCAGGTTTTTGCGCAACAACGTCGTGATAAACTACGAAAACACCGAACAGGCGGACATACAGCTCGCAGATGCATTCAAATAAACGCCGCCGCTTCCAAAACAAAACGAAAAACCTCATTTTGAGGTTTTTCGCTTTGTTGGCCAAGCAAAAAAGATTTCGCCAAATCCCTTGACATTATGGCAAAATTATGGTATGATATAGCAAATAATCAATAAATTTTTAAAAAAACGTGATATATATGAAAATAAATTTACTTGGTTACCTGCGCGATTCGGCGGCGCTCCGCCCCGATAAAACCGCCTTCGCAGACGAAAAGGGGGAAATATCGTTTGCCGGGCTGCACGCGCTCTCCGCCGCTTTGGGAAACTTGATCGCGCGCGCTTCGGGAGGCGCGTCGCGGAGGGCTTTCATCGTGCCCGTGGAACGTTCGCACGAAAACATATGCGCCATGATGGGGGTGCTCTCCAGCGGCAATTTTTACGTGCCGCTGGATTCCGCTTTGCCCAAAGCCCGGATATTGGAAATAACGCGGCTGCTAAACCCTGCGGGGGTGGTTTTTTCCGGCGGCGCGGGGCCTTGGCGCGAAATTTTCAAATCGTGCGTTTTTGAGGTTTCGGGGGGGATCACCGTCGATCTGGCAGAGGCGAAATCGACGGTGCCGGATTTCGAAATGGCCGAACGCCGGCTTTCCCGCGCCATCGACACGGATCCCGCCTATGCGCTGTTCACATCCGGATCCACCGGGACTCCCAAGGGCATAGTCGTGCCCCACAGAGCGGTGATCGATCTCGCGGAGTGGCTCACCGATATGTTCGGCTTCTCGCCGGACGACGTGTTCGCCAACCAAACCCCGTTTTTCTTCGACGCTTCGGTCAAGGAGATATATGCCGGGATAAAAAACGGGGCAACGGTAAAAATAATGCCGAAAGGGATATTTTCGTTTCCGCTGAAAGCAGTCGAGTTTTTGAACGCTCACAAAATCACCTCGGCGCTCTGGGCCACTTCAGCCGCCTCAATGCTGGCATCCTCCGGGGTTTTTGAGCATTCTGCGCCGATGTATTTGAACAAAGTATCGTTTGCAGGCGAGACCCTGTACGCCAAACATTTGAACATATGGCGAAAATATGTCCCGAACGCCAAATATGCAAATCTCTACGGCCCCACCGAGGCCACGGTGGACTCGGCGTATTACGAGGTGAACCGCGAATTCGCCGAAGGGGAAGTGGTGCCGATAGGCTCCGCCTGCCGCAACATGGAGGTTTTTCTCTTGGATGAAAACGACGCCGAGATACCCCCGGGGCGCATTGGCGAGACGGGCGAGATCTGCGCGAGGGGCACGGCGGTGGCCTTCGGCTATATCGGCGAGCCCGAAAAAACAGACGAGGTTTTCGTGCCCGACCCCAGAAACAGGCTGTGGCGGGAATATATATACAAAACCGGGGATTTGGCCAGATACAACGATTACGGCGAGCTCGTGTTCGTGTCGCGCAGGGACGGCCAGATCAAGCACATGGGGGCCAGGGTGGAGCTCGGCGACATCGAAGCTGCGGTTTTGTCGCTTTCCGGGGTGAGCGCCGCCGTGTGCATCCACGATGCCCAAAAGGAGCGCATCGCGCTGGTTTACACCGGCGAAAACGACGGCAAAATGCTGCAAAAGCTTCGCGGCGCATTGCCCGCGTATATGTGCCCGGTGGAGGCGATATGGCTTCCGGTGATGCCGATGACCAAAAACGGCAAAATCGACAGGGTGACTTTGAACCAAAATTACAGGGACGGGGAATATGCGAAAAGCCGGTAAAGAAGAAATAGACAAATTCCGCGAGGCGGCATTGAAATACAGAGCGTCATCCAATTTTTTCGGTGGTCCGGAAAAGCTTTACGGTTATGGCCTGCGCGGGGATTTGCATATCGCGGATTCCGGGGCGGGTATATTTATGTTGGCGGAAGCGGGCGGTTTTTTCAGGTTGTACTATGCGATATTTGACATGGATGCCATCGCGCCGAAGCTTTGCGAAAATTTGCCAATCGTGGCCGAGAGCGCATATCGCGGGGCCGTGCCGCCCTCTGCGGCTTTTTTAGCCCGCCACGGATTCGGGCATGCCCTAACGAGGTCGCGGATAAGCCTGAGCGTGCGGGGAAATGCAAAATGCACGCCCTCACAAGAGGATACAGCGGATATAGGCGCGGTCCTCGAGCTGTTCGAGGCTTCTTTTGACCGCTATACCGGCTGTCTGCCCGCATTGCCCGAGCTTGGCGAGGCTTCGGTCGAGNGCCGCATCATCACAAAGATGCAAAATGGCGCGTTGTGCGGCGCGCTGCTGTATGAAAAATCCGGCAATGTGGGAACGCTTTGCAATATCGCAGTGGCTCAAAATATGCGCGGGCGCGGCATCGGGAGCTCGATTTTAAATTCATGGATAGCGCGTTCGGCTTCTGATGGGCAATCGCTTTTGCGGCTCTGGGTCGCGGATGAAAACGCTCCCGCGCTCGCGCTGTACCAAAAGCACGGCTTTAAGCCGGACGGGCTGAAATCCGAAGTTATGATAAAAACAAAATAAAGAAAGCAGGATATATTTATGGAAAAATTACTGAAACTGTTGGCGGACATACGGCCCGACGTGGATTTTGCCGCCGAGTCCGCTTTGGTGACCGACGGCATTTTGGATTCGTTCGATATCGTGGCCGTGGTCTCGGAGATAAACGACGCCTACGGCGTGTCGATCGGGGTCACGGATCTGCTCCCCGAAAATTTCGACTCGGCCCGGGCTATCTACGCTCTCATTCAGGAGCGCCTTAAATGACCTACACATCGCCCGCTTTTTTGTGTTTTGTTTTCGGCGCCTGGATTTTGCACGCCGTATTCCCGAAAAAATTTCGCTGGGCGGTCCTGCTCGCCGTCAGCCTCGCTTTTTACTCCATATGCGACCTGCGGGCGGGCATATGGCTGGTTTTGTGCACCCTCGCGACATTTTTTGGCGGATGGTTCGTATACGGGCAAAAAAACAAAACGCTGAAAAAAGTTTTGCTCGCCGCGACGCTGCTCTCGGTGTTCGGACTGCTCTTTGTGTTCAAGTTCGCGGGCTTTGCCGCTACTCTTCTGCCTTCGGTGTTTGGCGTTTTTTCCAAGGGGCTGCTTTTGCCGCTCGGCATCTCTTTTTATATTTTCCAGTCTGCGGGATATGTTATCGATTTGTACAGGAAAAAATACGCGCCGGAAAAAAACATAGCCAAATACGCGCTGTTTGTCTCGTTTTTCCCGCAGATCATCCAGGGGCCGATAGGGCGCTACGACAGGCTCGCCCCCCAGCTTTTCTCGGGCGAAAAGCCAGGCGCGGATTCGTACAGGCACGGCATACAGCTTGTTTTGTGGGGGTTGTTCAAGAAGATGATCATAGCCGACAGGGCGGCTTTGATCGTCGAGGGAGTTTTCAAGGCGCCGGAACTCCACGGGGGCATAGTCTCCGCCGCGGCCGCCGCTTTTTACTGCATACAGATATACTGCGACTTTTCCGGGGGTATAGACATATCGCGCGGAGTGGCCGAGGGGTTCGGGATTTCGCTCGATAAAAACTTCGAGCAGCCGCTGTTCGCGGTTTCGGTGCAGGATTTTTGGCGCAGGTGGCACATGAGCCTCGGCTCCTGGATGCGCGACTATCTGTTTTATCCGCTCTCGCTCTCGCGCCGCTTCGGAAAACTCGGCAGATCGATGCGCAAACTGCTCGGGGTCAGGCTGGGCAAAATGATCCCTTCGTTATTTGCCACGTTCATCGTGTTTTTTGTCATCGGCATATGGCACGGGGGGGCTTGGAAATACATAATCTTCGGCTTGTGGAACGGGCTGCTTTTGAGCTCGGCGATGTTCGCCGAACCTCTGTTCGCCAAAATGCGCAAAGCGGCAAAGGTAAGCGACAAAAGCAAGTTCTGGCACGGGTTCCGCATTGTGCGGACTCTTTTAATCGTGGGCGCGGGCAGGATACTCACCAGGGCGAACAACACCTCGGAGGCGCTGATCATGCTAAAAAACATCTTCACATCGCCAAAAAGCTCGCATGTCATAGCGGGGGCCTTTATGAACTTCGGGCTCAGCGCCCAGGACTACATCGTCATGGCCGGGGCGTTTGCCGTGCTCGTCATTTCTGACATCATCGAGGAGAGGGGCATTCCCGTCCGCCATTTCATCGAAAAGAGATCTCCCGTTTTGCAGGTTCTCGCAATCGTTTTCGCGCTGTTCGCGCTNTTGTATTTCGGCGCGTACCGGGACGGGTATATAAGCCCGCAGTTTGTATACGCGGGATTTTGAAAGGAATTTGTTTGAATGTCTNCNAAAAGCTGGCTCATATGCTTTTTTGCAGTTTTGGCCTTAGTTGTTTTGTCGATCCCCTTTTTCAATATGGCGACCGACCCTTTCGGCGTATTCGGCGACCCGATTCTCGNCTGGTACGACTCCAACATGACAAACAACCCGGCCGCNTCCAAGATCGCCTACATAAACCTCAACCACCAAAATTACGATTCGTACATCATCGGCTCNTCGGGGGCGAGCTCGTTTCCGGTCGATACCTTGAACAAATATACGGGNGCGAANTTTTTCAACCTGTTCAGCTACGGCGCCGACATGGAAAAAACCTATCTNGCGGCAAANTATGTGCTGGAAAACTATGAGGTGAAAAACCTCGTTTTGTGCGTGGGGATCATGGATGCGGTGAACTACAAAAAATACGGCGATTCGCTCACCGAAAGCCTGCACCAAAACATCACGGGGGAATTCGCGCCCTCGTTCTACCTGAAATATCTGTACGCAAACCCCAAATACGGCATGGCCAAACTCGACTACAAAAACAACCACGCCGCCTACCTGCCGAAATTTTTCGACGTATTCGACGCAAAAACCGGTTCATATGACGACCGTGTGGTGGATATCGAGCCAATAGGCGGCCTTGAACGGTATCTCGAGGCCAAGCCCGCATTTTTGCCCGAGAACAGATATAATCCCGCATCGAAGTTCCCGTATATAGATGAGTGCGTGGGGCGGATAGCGGAAATAAAAGAATTGTGCGAAAAAAAGGGCGCCGACTTCAAGCTCATCTTCATGCCCTCCTACTTCAACCTCATCGAGCAGCTCAACATGACCCGGGTGGCGATATTTTACGACAAACTCGCCCGGGTATGCGATTTTTGGGATTTCTTCTTAGGCTCGGCGAGCATGGAGCCGCGCTATTTCCAGGACTATATGCATATTCGAAACGCGCTGGGAAACATGGCGCTGGCGCGGGTGTACGGCGACGGCTCCGTGTACATCCCCGAGGATTTCGGGTTTTTCGTGACCAAAGAAAACAGCGCGGAATACGACGGCGGATTCTGGGACAGGCTGGCGTCCGTTTCGCCCGAGGCCGGCCACGCGGCCGCCCTTGACATACTCGCATACCACCACATCGACGAATCGGCGGGTTCTGACACCGTGACATCGCCGGAGCGCCTCGAGCAGCACCTGAAAGCGCTTTCGGAGGCGGGGTACAGCACGGTTTCGGCCTCCGAGATATTCGATTTCGTCGAGAGGGGGCTGCCGCTGCCGGAAAAGGCGCTGCTTCTCACATTCGACGACGGTTATCTGAGCAACTACGAATACGCCTTTCCCATTCTGGCAAAATACGGCATGAAGGCCCTGGTCTGCCCGATAGGCATCTCGATGGGAACCGACAGGTACCGAAACACCGACCGCTTGGACGTGCCGTATTTCGGCTGGGACGAAGCCCGCGAAATGGCCGCTTCCGGCATATTCGAGATCGGCAGCCACTCATATGACATGCACCTGTACCCGCCCGCCGAACCCGACCCGGACTCCTGCCGCCAGGGGATTCTGCGGCTGCATGGCGAATCGGAGCAGGAATATATCGCCGCCCTCCGGGCGGATATCGAGGCTTTTGCCGCTTTGTACGAACAGAACATGGGCCATCGCCCGAATGTTTTCGCCTTCCCCTACGGAAAGCACGAGCTGCTGGCCGAGGCGCTGCTTGTCGAGTACGGCTTCAAAATGACTTTCACCACGCAAATCGGGGCAAATGAAATAGTCAAGGGGCTGCCCCAGAGCCTGTACGGACTTCGCCGTTACACCGTGTCGGGCGAGATGAGCGGAGCCGAGCTGATAGAGCTGCTCTCGGAAGGGGAAAAATAAATTTTCGCAAAAGTGTTGACAAAAGCCTTGAATTATGTTACAATACCAATACGAAAACAACAATGCAAGAAGTTGGGAGTGATAAAGAAATGGCTGTGCCAAAAAACAAAACCTCCAAAGCAAGGCGCGACACGAGGCGCAACAACGTTTGGAAACTCGCCATGCCGGGCATGGTTCAGTGTTCGTGCGGCGAATACGTGCTTAGCCACAGGGTATGCAAAGCCTGCGGCAAATACGACGGAAAAGAGATCGTCAAAATAGACAAAGAAAAAAAGGCGAAATAATCCAACCGCTACAATTTGCAGGGAAAGGCGCCAAAAGCCCCTCTCCCTTGTTGTATTTTAGAGGAGCCGAATGTGAAAAAAACATCCGAAAGATTGCGGGCAATCGAAGGCTATATGGCCGGCAAAAAAAAGAGCTGCGAGAACAAATGCATCTTTTGTTTTATCGACCAGCTTCCAAACGGGCTGCGCGAAAGCCTGTATTTCAAAGACGACGACGAAAAGCTTTCGTTTCTCTACGGCAACTACATAACCCTCACCAATATGGGCGAGGCCGAAATCGATCAGATGATAAAGCTGCGGATATCGCCGATAAACATATCGGTCCATGCAACAGACCCAAATCTTCGCGCCATGATGATGCATAACAGGCGCGCGGGCGAGGTTTTGGGGTATATAAAAAAATTGTCGGGGGCAAAAATAGACATGAACGCGCAGATCGTTTTGTGCAAGAACATAAACGACGGGCCCCGGCTCGAAAAGACCCTTCGCGATTTGTGCGATGTCCCCCTGATCCAGAGCATTTCTGCCGTTCCGGCCGGGCTGACAAAATACCGGGACGAAAACGCGCTTTTCAAGCTCGAGCCTTTCGACAAGCTTGACTGCGAAAAAATCATAGACATAGTTGACAAATTCGGCGCCCAAAACAAAAAAAAGCGAAACTCCAGGATAGTTTACTGCGCCGACGAGCTTTATCTCAAAGCCGGGATCGAAATCCCCGACGGCGAATACTACGAGGATTACCCGCAATACGAAAACGGTGTGGGCATGATAAGGAGCTTTTGCGACGATTACCACCGGGAGTTTGCGGGCGCAAAACTGCCCTATCCGCGAAGGGTTTCCCTTGTCACGGGAGAAGCGGCGTACCCGCTGATAAAAACGCTCGCAGACGACATGGCAAATAAATGCGAAAACCTGCGCTGTGAAACCTACGGGATAAAAAACGAGTTTTTCGGCGGGGAAGTTACGGTGGCGGGGCTTGTCACAGGCGGGGACATCATCGCCCGGCTTATGCCGCACAGAGGCGATCTCGGCGATGTGCTGCTTATTCCCGCCGTGATGCTCAGGCGCGAAAGGGATCTGTTTTTGGACGGCCTTTGCCCCCAAGACCTCGAAAACGCGCTCGGGCTCGAAGTCGCGATAGTCGAAAACAACGCCCGTGATTTCATAAAATGCGTAACGAATGTAAATGTGCAGGGACAGGCCTCCGGTCTGTCCGTGCGTGAGGTGACAAAACATGAGCAATAACAAAAAACCCACAGCCGCCATCGTGGGACGGCCAAACGTGGGCAAAAGCGCGCTGTTCAACAAAATAGCGGGCAAAAGGATATCGATAGTCGAAGATACACCCGGAGTGACGCGGGACCGCATATACTGCGACACCGATTGGAACGGGAAAGAGTTCGCGCTGATCGACACGGGCGGAATCGAACCGAACACCGACGATTTGATATTAAAAAGCATGAGGGAGCAAGCCAAAACCGCGATCGAGCTCTCGGACGTCATAATTTTTGTCGCGGATCTGCAGAGCGGGCCCACCGCAAACGACGCGGACGTGGCCGATATGCTTCTAAAAAGCGGCAAGCCGATAATTTTATGCGTCAACAAAGTGGATTCCACCGGCGCGCTCCCGCCCGAATTTTACGAATTTTACGAACTCGGGCTCGGGGATCCCTGCGCCGTTTCGGCGCTCCACGGCACGGGAACGGGGGATCTGCTCGATCGAGTGGTCGAACTGCTGCCCGAAAACAGAGAAGAGAACTCAGACGAAGGCGAAGTTGTCAAAGTTGCCGTGATCGGCAAACCCAACGTGGGCAAAAGCTCGCTGGTGAACAAAATACTTGGCGAAGAGCGGGTGATCGTGACGGATATGCCCGGCACCACCCGGGACAGCATCGACCAGTATTTCGAGAATCGATACGGGAAATATATATTTATCGACACGGCGGGCATACGCAGGCAAAACAAAATAAGCGACAACATAGAAAGATACAGCGTCCTGCGGGCAAAAGCGGCAGTGGAGAGATCCGACGTGTGCCTGATCATGATAGATGCCTCCCTCGGCTCCACCGCCCACGACGAAAGGATCGCGGGGCTTGCCCACGAGGCGGGGAAAGCTTCGGTGCTCGTGATCAACAAATGGGACATGATCGAAAAGGACAATTCGACCGCCAAAAAATTCACCGACGACATAAAATCCGCCTTCGCATACATGAGCTACGCACAGCAGGTGTTCGTCTCGGCGAAAACGGGCCAGAGAATCGACAAAATTTTCGAACTTGTAAATTCCGCGCATGAACAATCCGCAAAAAGGATAACCACAGGGGCGCTGAACGACGTTTTGAGCGAAGCGGTTGCGCGGAGCCAGCCGCCCACGGACAAAGGAAAACGGTTGAAAATATATTACATGACCCAGACGGGAACCAAGCCGCCGGTATTTGTGCTTTTTGTCAACGACGCCGAGTTGTTCCATTTTTCATACCAGAGGTATATAGAAAACAGGCTCAGGGAGACCTTCGGTTTCGAGGGCACCCCGGTCAGATTCGTGATAAAAAACAGAAACGAAAACGAAGTGTAACGAATTACAGCCTTCTGACACGAAAGCCGCCGTCGGCGTCGATTATTGTCCCGGTGGAGTACGGAAGCAGCCCCATGACGATCGCGAGCACCGGCTTCGCCACGTCCTCCGGCCGGCCGAG
>JGI24704J35079_10000504_pt1 | contig 17864 bp, 14 predicted proteins | sample TergutNt197P3_FD_35079 | JGI IMG/M metagenome (IMG submission 35079)
TTAGCATGGCGAAAAGCCCCATTCAGTTTGAGCGGGGCTTTTCTTTTTGGGCGCGGATATATCATTTTTATAACATTAAAATATACATTCTGTTTTTTCGATGCTGATTACGTTCTCCGGTCAGTATAAACTTGACTTTTTTTGTTCGATGTAATACTGTTTTTACAGCATAAACATAGTCCGTTGCATTCGTCGAGACGAAGGGGGCAGATCATGGAAAATCAGAATTACCTGACGGGGTTTACGCCCTATCCGCAGGAAATGATTGAAGAATATACTGCTAACGGCTGGTGGGGCGAACAAACGATCGGCGATTGTTTTGACGATCTCGTCGGCCGGCATCCGGATAAAATCGCAATCATCGACGAAGGTAAAACATTTACATATGCGCAGTTTCAAAAGTTGATCGATACTTTCGCTATCGCGTTGCTTGGCATAGGGATCAAAAAACACGACAGGGTACTCATTCAAATCCCGAATATGAACGAGTTCATTGTCTCTTATGTGGCTTGCCAGAAAATCGGCGCGATACCGGTTTTAGCTGTGGCGTCTATGGGGAAAGTTGAGATTTCTTACATTATCGACCTGACGGAGCCGTCGGCCTGGATCGTCGCCGAAAAGGACGGCAGCAAAGAATTCCCCCATATGGTCATGCCGCTGACAGAATCCGCGAAAACGCCGCTGAAAGTCGTTTATTTAATGGAAAGCGGCGATCCTGTCACCAATTACGGCTCCGCGGACGACACCTTCTCATTCCATGATCTGATTGAAAACGTTCGGCTTGACAGCTATCCGGCTGATTATCTGAAGCAATACCGTCCGGATCCCAACGATGTGGCGCACCTGCTTATCACCGGCGGGACCACCGGTTTATCAAAAGCGGTGCCGCGTACCCATAACAGTTATCTCGCCAATGTACGCGCTACAAACGCCAGATTTGGCGCGGACAGTATATTCTCCCTCTGTACGCCCATCGGGCATTCCATGGCCCTGGACGGCGCGATAGGAGGAACTATCTGGCAGGGAAACACACTTGTTATCACCAGAAAATATAAGACGGTCGATATTTTGTCCGCGATCAATAAATATAAGGTTTCGGTACTCAGGGTAGTGCCGACCCAGTTTATCGGCATGCTGGATTTTCCTGATCTGTTTTCCTATGATCTCAGTTCGCTCAAGTCCTTCATGACTTCCGGCGCGGCGCTTGGCCCGGACGTGGCGGAGAAAGCATACGAGTTTTGCAAGAAAATCGGATGTACGTTTTACTGGAGCGGATACGGCTCAAGCGAAGGCCCCTCTACAAAACATATCATCGGCGAGTCGATGGAGAAGTCCCTCAACTCGGTAGGCGTATCCATGGTCCCCGGAAACCGCTGGGCCGTCGTGGATGAAAACGAGATAGAGCTGGCCGACGGCGCCGTCGGGGAGTTGGTCGTCAAAGGGCCGTCCGTATTTACCGGTTACTATAAATCGCCGAATAATCGGGAAATCTTCACCCAAAACGGCTATTACAAAACCGGCGACCTGGGAAAAATCGACGCGGACGGATATATCTATATCACAGGCCGCAGGAAGGACATCATCCAACGCGGCGGTGAAACGCTGGCGCCTCAGGAAATAGAGCATGTGCTCATGAATCACCGGGCTGTCGCCCAGATCGCCGTGATCGGGATGCCTGACCCCTATATGGGCGAGCGGGCTTGCGCCTACGTGATACTTAAGCCCGGAACGGCCCTGAGTTTTGATGAAATGATCGATTACCTAAAGGGGTTGGAGGTCGGCAAACTCATGTGGCCGGAAAGGCTGGAGATCATAGATAGTATGCCATTGACCGATATAGGTAAGATCGATAAAAAGGCTCTGCGGAAAGACATCACCGATAAATTGGAAAAAGAAGGAAAACTCAACGCGAACTGAATGAACAACTACCCGAGGCGGATGTTCGGGTACAAGACGGCAAACGACATGAAAAAAGCAGTTTAGCGTGACTGGTAATATGCTGAACGCTTGAAAATTTCTTGACAGCAGGGCGTCCTTGTGATAAAGTCTTTTTGCTGTGGGTAAAACGCCGCTCAGTCGCCGGCGTCGATCAGTATTACCGTTTCGGGAGGTGTAGTATGGCGAAGGAAAACCGATCAAATATTATCCTGGCTTGCACCGACTGCAAGCAGAGAAATTATACGACCGACAAAAATAAAAAGAATAATCCGGACCGGTTGGAGTTAAAAAAGTATTGTAAATTCTGCAAAACGCAGACAGTCCACCGGGAAACCAGATAGCGCAATTAGGAGTGTAGAGCATATGGCAGTCGCAAAAGGCGAAAAGCCAAACCTGTTTACAAGAATCAAGAGATCATTCCGCAACACGGTCCAGGAGATGAAGAGAGTCCATTGGCCGGGCAAGCGCGATCTTGCGGTCTATACCGCGGTCGTCATCGGCGTAAGCCTGATAGTCGCTCTGTTCATTTATATTCTGGACTCGGGCGTCGGCGCCGTGATGAATTTGATCTTGAGATAGGCGGGAAACATGGATAAGGACTGGTATGTTATTCATACCTATTCAGGTTATGAAAACAAGGTTAAGGCCAACCTGGAGAAACGTATGGAATCCATGAATGTGGAAGATAAAATCTTCCGTATCATGGTGCCTATGGACGATGAGGTTGAATATAAAGACGGCCAGCGTAAAATAAATCACAGAAAAATGTTTCCGGGCTACGTTCTGGTTGAGATGATCATGACCGACGAGACCTGGTATGTGGTGCGCAATACCCCCGGCGTCACCGGATTTGTGGGGGCGGGCAACAGGCCGATCCCGTTAAAAGAAGAAGAAGCTACGCAGATACTGCGATACATGGGCCTCGACGAGGCAAGGCCTAAAGTGGAATTCGAGTTAGGCGAATGGGTGCGCATTACTTCCGGCCCGTTTCAGGGGCTGGACGCTTCCGTTCAGGATATAAACGCGGATAAAGGCAAAATCAAAGTCATGGCCAGCATGTTTGGCCGTGAAACTATGGTCGAGCTGGATTTCGGGCAGGTCCAGAAGCTGGACTGATTCAGGCCCGAAAGAGGCAAGTCAGGGTGGGAGAGCCGCCTTACGATATGCAAGGCAAAAAGCTCGTTATATACCACACTTTAATTCGAGGAGGTGTAAGTATGGCAAAGAAGGTAATCGGATTTATCAAACTGCAGTGCGCCGCGGGAAAAGCTAATCCGGCCCCTCCGGTAGGCCCGGCTTTAGGTCAGCACAGCGTCAATATTATGCAGTTTTGCAAAGAGTTCAATGAGAGAACCGCTAAGCAAGCCGGTTTGATCATTCCGGTGGAGATTTCGGTTTACGCGGACCATTCCTATTCTTTTATATGTAAGACCCCTCCCGCCGCCGTTTTGTTGAAAAAGGCAGCCGGGATCGAGACCGCCTCCGGCGAGCCCAACCGCAAAAAAGTAGCGAAGGTCCACAGAGACAGGGTCAGGGAGATCGCGGAGACAAAAATGGAAGACCTGAACGCCGCTTCGCTGGAAGCCGCCATGCGGATGGTGGAAGGCACCGCCCGCAGTATGGGCATCGAAATCGAGGATTGATGATATTCAGAAAGGAAGTGATCAAATGGTAAAGCACGGAAAACGTTATCAGGACGCGATGAAAAAAGTGGACAAAGATACTTTATATGATCCAGCGGAAGCGATTCATCTGGTGAAGGAACTGGCTAGCGCGAAATTTGACGAAACCATTGATCTGGCTTTCCGTCTGGGCATCGATCCGCGGCATGCCGATCAACAGGTCAGAGGCGCCGTCGTGCTGCCTCACGGTACAGGGAAAGAGCAAAAGGTGCTGGTTTTCGCGAAAGGCGACAAGGCCAAGGAAGCCCAGGAAGCCGGAGCCGATTTTGTGGGCGACGACGATCTGGTCGCGCAGATCCAGGGCGGATGGTTCGACTTCGACGTAGCGGTCGCGACGCCGGATATGATGGGCGCTGTCGGCAAGCTGGGGAAGCTTCTGGGGCCGAAGGGCCTTATGCCTAACCCCAAAGTGGGCACTGTGACCATGGACGTCGCCAGAGCGGTCGCCGAGATCAAGGCGGGTAAAGTCGAGTACCGCGTGGAAAAAACCGGGATCATACATGTGATCATCGGCAAAGCGTCCTTTCAGGAAGAGCAGCTGATGGAAAACTTCCGGACTATGGCTGATACGATCAATAAGGCTAAACCAGCCGGCGCGAAAGGGCAGTATATCAGGAGCGTAGCCCTTTCATCTACCATGAGCCCGGCTGTGCGGATCAGCCCGCTTAAAGTAGTCAGTTGACGAAGCGGCCGCAGATGTTCCGACGAAGCGGCCACAGCCAGAGACAAAAAAGACAACAAGTGACGCAGTATTTTTTGTTTCTGGCAAGGCAAGCAAGGAGAAATGCGAAGGAGTGTACATAAGGTACATGACTGAGCAGTGCGACGAAGCGGGCGCAGCCAGAAACGAAAAAGACAAGTCAGTGCCGTAGACAGCAGGCGTCTGGAGAGAGACATAATCGGCGATAAGCCGGCCTGCCGAGGTGGGTATCGGATCATTTTAGGCAGCGAAGCCCTGCCGCTATGATTGCTACTTAACCCTCCGTATGTCTGCGGAGGGTTTTACTTTCACTGACCCGTAAACGCTTTTATACGCAATAAATCTANATTNTGTATGGAAAGGAGGAATATGTTTGGGCAGCCGTGGAGAAAAAGAACAATTGGTCGCGGAAGTCAAGGAGAAGCTGGAAAAAGCTCAATCCGTGATCCTGGCGGACTACCGTGGCGTCACCGTGAAAGAATTCACAGGGCTAAGGGCGCAGCTTCGTAAAGAAGACGTCGATTTGCAGGTGATGAAGAATACGCTGGGTAAAATCGCCGCCGAACAGTTAGGCATAGAAGACATCGCCGAATATCTGACCGGCCCTACCGTCTGGGCTTTCAGTATGAAAGATCCGGTCAGCGCGGCCAAGGTACTGAAAGAATTCGCCAGGACCCATCCGCATCTGGTGTTGAAAGGCGGAATACTGGAAAACAAAGGCTTTGGACCAAAAATGGCCGAATCCCTTGCGGATTTGCCNTCCAGAGAGGCATTGCTCGGCCAGGTGGCCGGCCTGCTTCAATCGCCGATCACCGGTCTTGTCCGGGTACTTCAGGGTCCGATCAACAAATTTGGTTACGCCCTGGAAGATTATCGAAAGAACCAGGAAAAATCAGCTTGACAACATTTTGAACGAAATAAGGAGGATATATCATGTCGAAGATTACCGATATTATCGAACTCGTAAAAGGGCTTACGGTCCTGGAACTCAATGAACTGGTAAAAACATTTGAAGAAGAATTCGGCGTCTCCGCCGCCGCCCCCGTGGCTATCGCCGCCGCGCCGGCCGCGGGCGCCGCCGCGGCAGCCGACGCCGCGGAAGAGCAAAGCGAATTTGACGTCATCCTGGTAGCTGCCGGCGAAAAGAAAATCAACGTGATTAAAGTAGTCCGCGAGCTTACCGCGCTGGGCCTGAAGGAAGCGAAAGACCTGGTGGACGGCGCGCCCAAGCCCGTTAAGGAAAAGGTTTCCAAGGAGGAAGCGGATTCGGTCAAAGCCAAGCTGGAAGAAGCCGGCGCCACAGTCGAGGTAAAATAATTGCTGAGGAAAAGGACTGTCCGATGATATGTGATTCGGACAGTTCCTTTTATTGGAAACTAAATCAAATTTCATTTGCTTTTTTTATTCGTTTGCAATACAATCCGCAATAGAAGTCATTGCGGATTGTTAAGTATTAAGGTGCGGATATGGGCTGGCTAAAAGGTTTTGACCGAAAAATATTCGATTTCACTCTCCGTTTTTCTCAGGAGAGCTTTTTACATAAATGCATGCGTTTTGTAAGCCGCAGCGGCGACTTGGGCATGATCTGGCTTTTTACCTGCTTTGTGCTCATGTGCTTTCGCCCTTATCGCAGGATCGTTGAGCTGTGCCTGATCACCCTGCTCTTTACCACGCTGCTCGGGGAAGGTATTCTCAAGCATATTTTTCGCCGTCAGCGGCCTTTCGTCACCCACGGGCCGGTGAAAATGGGAATCCCGGCGCCTACAAGTTTCTCTTTCCCCTCGGGCCATACCGCTTCTTCTATAGCCTGCGCCAGAATCCTGGCTATGGTGAGCCCCTGGATGGCGTTATGCGCCTTTTGTTATGCCGGCTTGATGGGTTTCTCAAGGGTATATCTGAAAGCCCACTACGTGACGGATGTCGTCGCGGGCGGAATCATCGGCCTGGCATGCGCGGGGGCGGTTCGCTGGTTTTTTCGATAAAAAATTTTTAGCCAAAATAAAAAAATTCACTTGACAATCATTTTGGAATATGATAATAATATTTAATGCGCATCCTGAGACGGCAGGGGCGAAAGAGGCTTACTGTTCCTTTTATTGTTTCGGAAAAGCACAGTGAAATCCTACGTCAAAATGTTATTAGGATGGTGAGTTTTTCCATTATAATAAATCATATTTAGTCCTTTATATGGCTGTAAAGCAAGGAAAACGACCTTGCTGTTATGTGTTGCGGGAAAAAGAAAAGGCGGGTGTATAAATTGATGGGGCAGACTACGGAAACCAGGTATCGTGAACGCAGGAGCTTTGCCCGTATCAAGGAAGTTCTGGAGATGCCGAACCTCATCGAGGTTCAGCAGGATTCCTACAACTGGTTTCTGGAAGTAGGTATTCGCGAAATGTTCCAGGATATTTCGCCGATCCAGGATTTCACGGGAAATCTGGTATTGGAGTTTATTGATTACAGCTTGGGCGAACCGAAATGGCAGGTGGACGACTGCAAAGAAAGGGACGCTACTTTCGCCGCTCCGCTCAGGGTAAAGGTCCGCCTGATCAATAAGGAAACGGGCGAAGTCAAAGAGCAGGAAGTATTCATGGGGGATTTTCCCCTGATGACGGAAAAAGGCACTTTCATTATCAACGGCGCGGAGCGGGTGATCGTCAGCCAATTGGTCCGCTCACCCGGGGTTTATTATGACGAGGCCATGGATCCCAGCGGAAAAAAGCTGTACAGCGCCACGATTATACCCAATCGCGGGGCTTGGCTTGAGCTGGAGACGGATATCAACGACGCGATCCATGTGCGCGTGGACAGGACGCGCCGCCTGCCGGTAACCGTTCTGCTGCGTTCTTTGGGTTACGGTTCAAACAGCCAGATCAATAATCTTTTCGACAACGACGAACGCGTTTTGCTGACCCTGGAAAAGGATCATACCGAGAACGAAGACGACGCCCTTATCGAAATCTACAAACGCCTTCGGCCGGGAGAACCGCCGACGGTTGACAGCGCCCGGTCGCTGCTTAATACATTATTCTTTGACCCGAAGCGTTATGATTTGGCCCATGTCGGGCGTTATAAGCTCAATCAGAAGCTCAAAATGGAGATTTCCGACAAGATCCGCCATCTGACGAAGGAGGATATCGTAGAGTCCATCCGATATCTCCTGAACCTGATGAACGGCGAAGGGCGCGCGGACGATATCGACCATCTGGGCAACCGCCGCCTCCGTTCGGTGGGCGAGCTGCTGCAGAACCAGTTCCGCATAGGGTTGTCCCGTATGGAGAGGGTCGTGCGGGAAAGGATGACTATCCAGGACGTGGAAGTCATCGCTCCCCAGGCGCTGATCAATATCCGCCCCGTGGTAGCGGCTATAAAAGAATTTTTCGGATCAAGCCAGTTGTCCCAGTTTATGGATCAGACCAACCCTTTATCCGAACTCACCCATAAGCGCCGCCTTTCGGCCCTGGGCCCGGGCGGCTTATCCAGGGAGCGGGCGGGTTTCGAGGTCCGGGACGTCCATCATTCCCATTACGGCAGGATGTGCCCCATAGAGACCCCTGAAGGGCCCAATATCGGGCTGATCGGTTCACTCAGCACCTATGCCAGGGTCAACGAATACGGCTTCATCGAGACGCCATACCGCCTGGTGGACGGCGAGACCCACAGGGTCACGGAGACGATAAAATATCTGGACGCCACGGAAGAGGACGAATATGTGATCGCCCAGGCCAATATGGAACTGGACGACGAGGGGTACTTTATGTCCACTCGTATCCAGGCGCGGTACGGAAGCGAGATCATGATCGTGACCCCCGACAAAGTGGAATACATGGACGTTTCCCCAAAACAACTGGTTTCCATCGCCACAGCGATGATCCCTTTTCTTGAACACGACGACGCGAACCGGGCCCTCATGGGCGCCAACATGCAGCGTCAGGCGGTGCCCCTTCTAAGGACGGAGGCCCCCTTTGTGGGAACCGGGGAAGAACGCAAAGCGGCCAGGGACTCAGGCGTTACAATAATCGCGAAAAACGACGGTTTTATCGATCATGTTTCGGCGGACGAGATCATTATCGCGGATAATATGGGCGACAAGGTCCGATATAAACTGACAAAGTTCTCCCGCTCGAATCAGGGTACCTGCATCAACCAGAAACCCATCGTTAAGAAAGGGCAGGCGGTCAGCGCCGGCGAGATCATCGCCGACGGCCCATCCACGGATCATGGGGAGCTGGCTTTAGGCCGCAATATATTAGTGGCGATGATGACATGGGAAGGGTATAACTATGAAGACGCCATGCTGATTAGCCAAAAACTGGTGAAAGAGGACTATTTTACATCTATCCATATAGAGGAGTATGAATGCGATTCCCGGGATACCAAGCTGGGCGCCGAAGAGATCACAAGAGATATCCCCAACGTCTCAGACGATGTATTGAAAGACCTTGACGAGCGCGGCATCATCCGTATCGGCGCCGAGGTCCAGCCGGGGGACGTCCTGGTGGGCAAAGTTACGCCAAAAGGCGAAACGGAGCTTACCGCGGAAGAAAGGCTGCTCAGGGCTATATTCGGCGAAAAGGCCCGGGAGGTCAGGGATACTTCCCTCCGCGTACCTCATGGAGAAGCGGGCAAGATCGTGGACGTCAAGGTGTTTACCCGGGAAAACGGCGACGAGCTTTCCCCCGGCGTTAATCAGGTCGTCAGGGTTTATATCGCGCAGAAACGTAAAATATCTCAGGGCGACAAAATGGCCGGACGGCATGGCAATAAAGGGGTCATCTCACGGATATTGCCGGAAGAGGATATGCCCTTCCTGCCCGACGGGACGCCCGTGGAGATTGTGCTGAACCCGTTGGGGGTGCCTTCCCGGATGAATATCGGCCAAACCCTGGAGACCCATTTGGGCTGGGCGGCCCAGGCGCTGGGATATTCTTTCGCTACGCCTGTGTTTGACGGCGCTACGGAAGAAAATATTCTGGAAGAACTGGACAAGGCCGGCAGGCCGAAAAACGGCAAAACCGTCCTATACGACGGCCGTACGGGAGAACCCTTCGATAATGAGATAACCGTTGGTATCATGTACATCCTGAAGCTTGCTCATCTGGTGGACGACAAGATCCACGCGCGTTCCACGGGACCGTATTCGCTTGTCACCCAGCAGCCTCTGGGCGGCAAAGCCCAGTTCGGCGGCCAGCGCTTCGGTGAGATGGAGGTCTGGGCACTGGAAGCCTACGGCGCCGCGTATACCTTGCAGGAGATATTGACGGTCAAATCCGACGACATCGTGGGCCGGGTCAAAACCTATGAGGCGATCGTCAAAGGGGAAAACGTCCCCGAGCCGGGCGTACCGGAATCTTTCAAAGTTTTAATCAAAGAGTTGCAGAGCCTGTGCCTGGACGTCAAGGTGCTCTCGGAGTATAACGAAGAGATCGAAATCAAGGAATTGGAAGACGACGTCGCCGAATCCGCCAGGGAGTTCGGCNTGGATCAGACGATAGCCGACAGGAGGGCGCCCGCCGGGGGGATACCCAAAGAGACAGACCCGGATTTAATGGACATTACGGATATGGCCGGCATACAGGACGACGACGATGACGACGAGTATTTCTCCGGCGAGATCGAGACTTACGACCTGGATCCCCGGGAATCAGACGAGGGGGAAGACCCGGATTCCGCGAATACGGAGCTTATCGGTGAAGACGCCCTGGACGAAAGCGCCCTGGACGAAAGCGCCCTGGACGAAGGCGCCCTGGACGAAGACGCCCTGGACGAAGACGAAGATATTNTCGACGATACAGAAGACGACGANTGACGGGAATGGAGCGACGCAGGGGGAGGAAAAGNATTTGCTGGACGTAAATAATTTCGATAGAATGCGCATCGGATTGGCTTCTCCTCAGCAAATGCTGGAATGGTCCAGCGGAGAGGTCAGAAAACCTGAGACCATCAATTACCGTACATTAAAGCCGGAAAAGGACGGTTTGTTTTGCGAACGTATTTTCGGCCCCACCAAAGACTGGGAATGCCATTGCGGTAAGTACAAAAGGGTCCGTTACAAAGGGATCATCTGCGACCGCTGCGGCGTCGAAGTCACGAAGGCAAAGGTCCGTCGTGAAAGGCTTGGCCATATCGAGTTAGCGGCGCCTTGTTCCCATATCTGGTATTTTAAAGGAATACCCAGCAGGATGGGCCTGATACTGGATATTTCCCCCAGGCTGCTTGAGAAGGTCCTGTATTTTGTTTCCTATATTGTAACCGATCCGGGGGACACGCCCCTGATGAAGAAACAATTGCTGACGGAAGCCGAGTACAGAGATTATAAAGAGCGTTTCGGCAGCCGTTTCGAAGCCGGCATGGGGGCCGAATCTATTAAAGTATTGCTGGAAGAAATGGACCTGGACGAGATGGCCCATGAGCTGCGGCAGGAGCTGCGGGAGACTTCGGGCCAGAGGAAGATCAGGGCGATCCGCCGACTGGAAGTAGTGGAGGCTTTCAAGAACTCCGGCAACAGGCCCGAGTGGATGATTATGGATGTGGTACCCGTGATCCCGCCGGAGCTGCGCCCAATGGTGCAGCTTGACGGGGGCCGTTTCGCCACCTCCGACCTTAACGATTTGTATCGCCGCGTCATCAATCGGAACAACCGGCTGAAAAGGCTTCTTGACCTGGGCGCGCCGGACATCATCGTCCGCAACGAAAAACGCATGCTTCAGGAAGCTGTGGACGCCCTCATCGACAATGGCCGCCGCGGACGCCCCGTTACCGGCAGCGGCAACCGCCCCTTAAAGTCCCTGAGCGATATGCTGAAGGGCAAACAAGGGCGGTTCCGGCAAAATCTGCTGGGCAAACGCGTGGACTATTCCGGCCGTTCTGTGATCGTGGTCGGGCCGGAATTAAAAATGCATCAATGCGGCCTGCCCAGGGAAATGGCCCTGGAGTTATTCAAGCCTTTCGTGATGAAAAAGCTGGTCAACGAAGGTCACGCCCACAATATAAAGAGCGCCAAGCGTATGGTGGAACGGGTGAAGGACGAGGTGTGGGAGGTGCTGGAGGAAGTAATCCAGGATCACCCGGTGCTGTTAAACCGCGCTCCGACCCTGCACCGTCTGGGTATCCAGGCGTTCGAACCGGTGCTGGTGGAAGGCAGGGCCTTGCAGCTCCATCCACTTGTCTGTACCGCGTATAACGCCGACTTTGACGGCGACCAGATGGCCGTGCATGTACCGTTATCGGCGGAAGCCCAGGCGGAAGCCAGGCTACTGATGCTGGCGGCTAACAATATATTGAATCCGAAGGACGGCAAGCCCGTCTGCACGCCCACGCAGGATATGGTAATGGGGTCCTACTACCTGACGGGTGAGAAGGAGAACCTCGACCGCGGCGAACAAATGCCGATCTATAAAGATACAGATGAAGCGATCTACGCGTATGAGCAAAACGCCGTACTCCTGCAGGAACCGATCAAAGTCCGGATGGACGGGGCGCAGGTGCAGACTACGGTGGGCCGGCTGATCTTCAATCAGGTCATCCCGGAAGAGTTGGGCTTTTTCAACCAGGTCATCGGTAAAAAAGAACTGGGCAAAATCGTCGCGAAATGCTTTCAGCTGCTCGGCAACGCCAGGACGGCTGAAATGCTGGACGGGATAAAGAAACAGGGATTCGATTACTCCACCAGGGCGGGGATCACCATCAGCGTTTCCGATATCAAAGTACCGGAAAAGAAGAACGCGATATTAAAAGCCGCCGAGGAAAAAGTCGAGCAGACGCAAAACCAGTACCGCCGCGGGCTGATTACGGAAGACGAACGATACAACCTGGTTATCGAGATCTGGAACCAATCCACGGAAGAGGTAAAGGACGCCCTTCTGGAGACGATGGATCAGTTTAACCCGGTCTATATGATGGCGAACTCCGGCGCCAGAGGGAATATCCCCCAGATCAGGCAGCTTGCCGGAATGCGCGGCTTGATGGCGGATCCTACGGGAAAGACGATCGAAGTCCCCATCAAGTCCAACTTCAGGGAAGGGCTGACCGTGCTGGAGTATTTCACCTCCACCCACGGCGCGAGAAAAGGCCTGGCGGATACGGCGCTGCGGACGGCGGACTCCGGCTACCTGACCCGCCGGCTGGTGGACGTGGCCCAGGACGTGATCGTCCGGGAAGACGACTGCGGGACGGGCGTCGGGATCTGGGTCGATGAAATCAAAGACGGAAAAGAATCCATTGAGCCTTTGGTTGAACGGTTGGTCGGGCGTTTCACGATGGAAAACGTGGCTGATCCGAAGACCGGCGAAATCATCGTCGAGGCGAATACGGAGATCATGGAAGAACAGGCTGAGGCTATCGTGGCGGCGGGCATCGAACGCGTATATATCCGCTCGGTACTGACCTGCCATTCCCGCTACGGCGTCTGCCGCCGCTGTTACGGCAGAAATCTGGCTACGGGGCAGCATGTGGAGATCGGCGAGGCCGTGGGCATTATCGCGGCCCAGTCTATCGGCGAGCCCGGTACCCAGCTGACCATGCGTACCTTCCATACGGGCGGCGTCGCGGGGGACGATATCACATCAGGTTTACCCCGCGTGGAGGAGCTTTTCGAGGCCCGTAAGCCGAGAGGTCAGGCTGTGATCAGTGAAATCGAGGGGACGGCTCACATCACTGAAGCCAGGGGCCGCAGAGAAGTGGAAATCACCGAGGATGACGGCGAAAAAGAAATCTACGCTATCCCGTATACGTCGCGGCTGAAGATTGCCGAGGGCGAGGCCGTGGACGCGGGCCAGGAGCTAACGGAAGGCTCTATCAATCCCCATGACCTTTTGAAAATCAAGGGCATGAAAGGCGTACAGCTGTATCTCCTACGCGAGGTGCAGAAGGTATACCGCTTCCAGGGTGTGGATATAAACGACAAGCATATCGAGGTCATGATCCGGCAGATGCTGCGAAAAGTAAAGGTGGAAGAAGCCGGGGATACNGAACTCTTGCCCGGCGGCCTCATCGACATATTTGAGTTTGAGGAAGAGAACCAGCGGGTCCGCGAATGGGGCGGCGAGGAAGCCACAGCCAAACCGGTGCTTCTGGGCATAACGAAAGCCTCGCTGGCGACCGATTCCTTCCTGTCGGCAGCCTCCTTCCAGGAAACGACGAGAGTGCTGACGGAAGCCGCGATTAAAGGCAAAATGGATCCCCTGCTGGGACTGAAGGAAAACGTTATCATCGGAAAACTGATCCCCGCGGGAACGGGGATGTCCCGCTATCGCGATATCCAGATCCATTCGGAAGGTCAGCCGTATGATTTATACGGGCCCGAGGACTTCATCTCAGAAGACTTTGTCGACCGGGACGAGGACGATTATGACGACATGGATTTCGGGGAAGAAGACGCGGATGGGCAGGNGGACTACGACGAGTTCATNGGTGAACGCAATGNCGACGACGATATGCCGGAAAAACTTGATATNCTGAGCGAGTTGATTGACTTCGATGATTACGAGGAGGATTTTTCAGAGAGCGACGTCGAGGACGAGCTGCTGGAGTCCGATATCGAGGATCTGCTGGAACCGGAGATAGAGGATTTGAAAGCGCTGGAAGAACCGGATGAGCTGGATATGCTCGTAGAAGCCGACGATTTGGAGATGGGGGACGAGCCGGATATTGTCGATGAGCTGAAACTGGCGGACAAGATGGAAAACCTGGACTAAACCGCCGGAATACGGCTGTTGACATCGGATACGCATTAATGATACAATCCCCTGGTGACTTAACCCACAACATGATTGAATTGATCAGGAAGGAGGAAAAGGTATGCCAACGATCAACCAGATGGTGAAACAGGGCAGGGAAGCGGTTTATAAAAAACCAAAAGCTCCGGCTTTACGGAGTTGTCCCCAGAAGCGGGGCGTCTGCACCAGAGTTTATACCACTACGCCAAAGAAGCCAAACTCCGCGCTGCGTAAGGTTGCCCGCGTGCGTTTATCCCACGGCACGGAAGTGACGACTTATATCCCGGGTATCGGGCACAATCTGCAGGAGCACTCCGTNGTNCTGGTNCGTGGCGGCAGGGTGCGCGATCTCCCCGGCGTGCGTTACCATATCATTCGGGGCGCATTGGATACAGCCGGCGTCGCCGCGCGAAANCAGGGCCGTTCCAANTATGGCGCAAAAAGGCCAAAAGGCGGCACGGTTAAAAAATAANCCACGGCGGTATACGCCGGCAGNAAAGCCACCCCTGTTATCTTCCGAATGCCGGACGACANATCCGGAGAAGGCGCGGGGTTCCGCATAGTGGGGATTAATCTATGCCCTACAGTATTGGCGTCGGTCTATATAGANAACGCTGAGAAGTTGAAATTTAAGGAGGAAATCGTATGTCCAGAAAAGGGGCGGCGCCCAAAAGGGAAGTATTGCCGGATCCTATATACCAGTCAACGCTGGTAACCAAGCTGATCAATAAAATCATGTACGACGGAAAAAGAGGGGCGGCGGAGAAAGCGTTATACAACGCTTTAGCTACCGTGGAAGCCAAAACAGGGAAGAACGGTTTGGAAGTACTTGAGACAGCGCTGAAAAATATCATGCCTACGCTGGAAGTCAAAGCCCGCCGCGTCGGCGGCGCGAACTATCAAGTGCCTATCGAAGTCAGGGCCGACCGCAGGGAAACCTTGGGTATACGCTGGCTGGTCACTTACTCGCGCAACCGCGGAGAGAAAAATATGGAAAGCCGGCTCGCGGGAGAGATCATGGACGCCGCGAATAATACGGGCGGCTCCGTTAAACGAAAAGAAGACACGCATAAAATGGCGGAAGCCAACAGGGCCTTTGCCCACTATCGCTGGTAATTGAGAGGAAACAGATCTTGGTACGGGAATTCTCATTGGAAAAAACAAGAAATATTGGGATTATGGCCCACATNGACGCCGGAAAGACGACGACGACCGAGCGGATATTGTTCTATTCCGGACGGACCCATCGCATNGGGGAAGTACACGACGGCGCCGCGACCATGGATTGGATGCCTCAGGAACAGGAACGGGGCATCACGATCACTTCCGCGGCGACGACTTGTTACTGGGGCGACCATCGGATCAATATCATAGACACGCCAGGGCACGTTGACTTCACTGTAGAAGTTGAGCGCTCTCTCCGCGTGTTGGACGGAGCGGTCGCTGTGTTTTGCGCCGTGGGCGGCGTTCAGCCTCAATCTGAAACGGTTTGGCGCCAAGCTGATAAGTACCGTGTTCCCCGTATCGCCTATATCAATAAAATGGACAGGATAGGCGCGGATTTTTATCGCGTCGTCCAGATGATGAAGGACAGGCTTAAAACAAAAGCGGTGCCGATACAACTGCCTATAGGCGGGGAAGAAAACTTTACGGGCGTCGTCGACCTGGTCAGGATGAAAGCGGAAATCTATCAGGACGACGATATGGGCAGGGATTATGAGGAGATAGAGATCCCCGCGGAAATGCTGGATAAGGCGAAGGAATACAGGGAAATACTGCTTGAAGCCGTCGCGGAAGAAGACGAGGAACTCACGGAAAAATTCCTCGAAGGGATAGAAATTACGGAAGACGAATTAATCCGCGGTATCCGGCAGGCTACCATTCAAGTCAGGATCACGCCCGTTGTCTGCGGTTCGTCCTTTAAGAACAAAGGCGTACAACCGATGATGGACGCGGTGGTCGACTATCTGCCGTCTCCGTTGGACGTGCCGCCCGTGGGCGGGATGAATCCCGACAGCGAAGACGACGCGGAACGAAAAGCAGACGACGACGAGCCTTTTTCCGGCCTGGTATTTAAAATCATGACGGATATCCATGTGGGTAAGCTGGCTTTTTTCCGGGTATACTCCGGCGCGTTGAAAACCGGCGACGCTGTCCTCAACGCCACGACGGGCAAACGCGAGCGGGTCGGCCGCCTGCTGATGATGCACGCCAACCACAGGGAAGAGATCAGCGAGGTTTATACCGGCGATATCGCGGCCTTTGTGGGCCTGAAGGAATCCACCACGGGGGATACGCTCTGCGACGAAGCCCATCCCATCATCCTGGAATCCATGATATTTCCCGAACCCGTCATCGATGTGGCGATAGAGCCGAAGAGCAAGAACGACGAAGATAAGATGGGGTTGGCGCTAAACAAACTCAGCGACGAGGACCCCACATTCAAAATGCACACCGACCCCGAGACCGGTCAGACGATCATATCCGGCATGGGCGAGCTCCATCTGGAGATCATCGTAGACCGCTTGCTCCGGGAGTTTAAGGTTAACGCTAACGTAGGCCGGCCTCAGGTAGCCTACAAAGAAACAGTCACAAAAGCAGTACGCTGCGAAGGGCGGTTCATCCGCCAGTCCGGCGGCAGGGGCCAGTACGGGCACTGTGTGGTGGAGTTGGAGCCCAATGAGCCGGGAAGCGGCTTCGAATTCTTCGATAAGGTCGTGGGCGGTTCGGTGCCTAAGGAATATATCCCCGCGGTGGAAAACGGGATCAGGGAGGCCATGGAAAACGGCGTCGTAGCCGGATATCCCACCATCGATATCAGGGCGACGATCCTCGACGGGTCTTTCCACGAGGTGGATTCTTCCGAAATGGCATTCAAAATCGCCGGATCCATGGCATTTAAAAACGGCGCCATGAAAGCGGACCCGGTCATTCTGGAACCGGTGATGACGGTGGAAGTCAACGTCCCGGAGGAATACCTTGGCGACGTCCTGGGAGATATCGGCGCCAGGCGGGGCCGTATAGAAGGGACCGAAGAGCAAAGCGGCGCCAGGATCATCCGAGGCCTTGTGCCGTTAGGGGAAATGTTTGGTTACGCGACGGACCTGCGGTCAAAGACTCAGGGCAGAGGCGTTTACGTCATGCAGTTTTCCCACTACGAAGAAACGGCAAAAAGCGTAGCCGCGGAGATCGTCCGGAAACGGCTGGGCAGATAGAGGATAGTCAATGTTATAAGTTAATCTGGAAATATTGAGTTACGCAGGAGGTAATGAAAATGGCGAAAGCAAAATTTGAACGTACGAAACCCCACGTAAATATCGGCACGATAGGGCATATCGACCACGGAAAGACAACATTGACCGCGGCGATCACGCTGGTGCTGTCGGAAAAAGGGCTGTCCCAGAAGGTGGACTTCGACCAGATCGATAAGGCGCCGGAGGAAAAGGCCCGTGGGATCACCATCAACACGGCCCATGTGGAGTACGAGACGGAAAACCGGCACTACGCCCACGTAGACTGCCCCGGCCACGCCGACTATGTGAAGAACATGATCACAGGCGCGGCGCAGATGGACGGCGCGATCCTGGTGGTATCGGCCACGGACGGGCCGATGCCCCAGACCCGGGAGCACATCCTGCTGGCGCGTCAGGTAGGCGTTAACTATATCGTGGTCTTCATGAACAAATGCGACGCGGTGGACGACGAGGAGCTGCTTGAGCTGGTGGAGATGGAGATCAGGGAGCTGCTGAGCTTCTATGAGTTCCCGGGAGACGACATCCCCATCATCCGTGGGTCGGCGCTGAAAGCGCTGGAAGAGCCCCATGGGGA
>JGI24704J35079_10000514_pt1 | contig 17687 bp, 16 predicted proteins | sample TergutNt197P3_FD_35079 | JGI IMG/M metagenome (IMG submission 35079)
GGCGCCAGTCTTTGTAAAGATTGGGTACTTTTTTACCGGTTTTTTTCAGTACATCGTCAGCACGTTTGTTCAACCATTCATCGTCCACATCACAAAGTGCAACACATTCTACTTCGGGATAATCGAGAAAAGTATTCAAATTGGCATATCCCTGACTGCGACACCCTATTAATGCTACTTTTACTTTGTTGCTTGGGGCATTTTGTGCGTAAATGGAATTGTATGCATTTCCTATCAACGGCGCCAAACCCAGACTTGCTGCCGAAACAGCCGATTTTTGCAGAAAATTTCTTCTATTCATAAACTTGTATCTATTTATTGTTAATAATAATTTTCACATTAAGCCTGACAAAAATACAGAAAAAAATTAATAAATTGAAAATAAACAAAATTAAAAAAAAATAACTGACTTCCGATAAGACGCGGTATGCCACGTCTCTACAAATCAATTCAAAATCCCAATTCATTGACCACTAACCACTAACCTCCTCATACGCCGGAATCTCTTTCAAATACGCATACGTCATTTGCTTATAATCCATCCTGCAACAATAATGTTCCATTCCATTAGTAACCATCAGCATACCAACCTTTAGACAGATATTATACCGTGCGATTTGCTCAAAAACATCTTGTGAAATCGGCACAGTGGATGCTTTGTATTCGACAATAACGACAGGCTCAAGATAACGATTATAAATGACTGTATCACATCGGCGCGACATTCCATTTAATGAAACGGTTACCTCGTTAGCAATTCGTTCTTTCGGGTATTTCTTTTCTGTAATCAGATAATTTACAAAATGTTGACGCACCCATTCTTCCGGAGTTAATGCTACATTTTTTCTTCTGATAATATCGAAAATAAAAGGTTTTCCTTTTATTTGGAAAATTTTTTTTGGAAAATCTGGCAGATTAAACGTTTGCATTGCCTATATTTGCTTCTTGAATGAATGTTGTTTTAAGCCACCAAAGATAGAAATTTTATGAAGACGAAACAAGAAATTGTTGAAAACTGGCTCCCACGCTATACGGAAAGAAAGCTGGAAGATTTTGCCGAATACATCCTCCTGACCAATTTTACGAAATATGTGGAATTATTCGCCAAGCATTTTGATGTTCCGATTATTGGATTGCAAAGTTCGATGCCAAACGCTTCTTTTGAGAAAATCACCATCATTAATTTTGGTATGGGAAGCGCCAATGCTGCAACTGTTATGGATTTGTTATCTGCGATTGCACCTAAGTCGGTTTTATTTCTGGGCAAATGCGGCGGCTTGAAAAAAACCAATAGCATTGGTGATTATCTGCTACCTATTGCCGCCATAAGGGGAGAGGGAACATCAAACGATTATTTGCCGGCTGAGGTGCCTTCGTTACCGGCTTTTTCCATGTTACGCGCCATTTCGTCAGCCATTCGCGACAAGGGAAAAGACTATTGGACAGGAACGGTTTATACGACCAACCGTCGTGTTTGGGAATATGATAACAACTTTAAAGATTACTTGCTTTCAACCCATGCCACCGGCATTGATATGGAAACAGCCACCTTGTTTACAGCTGGTTTTGCCAATAAAATTCCAACCGGCGCTTTATTAATGATTTCTGATAAGCCGATGGAAGTAGAAGGCGTTAAAACGGAAGAAAGCGATCGAATGGTTACACAAAACTTTGTCACAGAGCATGTTGAGCTTGGCATTGAAGCGCTTAAGCAATTGATTGATAAAAAACAAACGGTGAGACATTTACGGTTTAGCTGGTGATCAAATAATTAAAAATTAAAAATTAAAAATTCCTGAAAACTGAAAACTAATAACTAATAACTAAAAACGGATGGCAAAAAAAGAATATACATACGAAGAAATCTGTCGCGATATAAAAAACCGAAATTTTCATCCTGTCTATTTTTTGATGGGCGAAGAACCTTATTTTATTGACCGGATTACTGAATTAATTATGAATAACGTCTTAAAAGAAGACGAAATAGATTTTAACAGGATCGTACTTTATGGAGCAGATTCGACGATTGTCAAAGTGTTGAATGCAGCAAGAAGATTCCCTATGATGTCCGACTATCAATTGGTCGTTTTTCGCGAAGCACAAATTATAGACGAGCGTTCGGCCGACAATAAATGGGATTTACTTACTAACTACGCCAAAAATCCGCTTGCTTCAACTATTTTAGTGATTAATTACAAATATAAAACACTTGACAGAAGGAAATCATTGGCAGCTGCCATTGAAAAAAACGGCGTCTTGTTTGAGTCGAAGAAAATTAAAGATTACAAATTACCCGAATTTATATCGCAGACATTGCAACAACGTGCTATCCAGGCAGATAGAAAATCCATTCAGATGCTGGCCGATTTTTTGGGCGATGATTTGGATTTATTGAACAAAGAATTGGATAAATTACTTGTATTACTTGCCGGTCAGCCGGTTAAACGAATTACCCCCGAATTGATTGAGCGAAATATAGGCATTAGCAAGGATTACAATAACTTTGAGTTGAAAAGCGCTATTGCTGCCAGAGATATATTGAAAGCAAACCGGATTGCACAGTATTTTGAACGCAATCCAAAGAGCCATTCCATTCAATCTGTCTTACCGACCCTGTTCGATTATTTTTCGAATTTACTGATTTGNCATTACTCCAAAGATCAATCGGAAGCAGGCATCATGAAAACGCTGGGCTTTCGATATCCTGTTCAGGCAAAAGAGTATCAAGCTGGTCTACGTAATTTTTCAGCTATGAAAGCATTTAATGCAATACATTTGATTCGATTAGCCGACGCCCGTTCAAAAGGGATAGACGCCACTTCTTCGCTTGCCGATGGAGAAATAATGAAAGAATTGTTATATAAGATTTTACATTAATATACCAACTATTATGAATACAAAAACAACACGACGTGATTTTATTACCAAACTGACATTGACGACAGCAGGTTTAAGTTTAGGGGCAAACGTTTTTCCTGTACCAAACATTATGTCCGGCAGTGTTTTGAGGGCAAATGACAAAATACGGATGGGATTTATAGGTCTCGGCAACCGCGGTTCGCAATTACTGGGATTGTTTATGAAGAACCCCGATTGTGAAGTGGCAGCGCTCTGCGATATCTATGAACCTTATCTGTCGCGCAACCGCAACGAAGTCGATCCTCGTTATATAAACGACTTGGGTGGTCAGATTCCTACGATGGGGGAACAGTTTTCTGCCAAGCCCGTGCTATACAAAGACTGGCGGAAATTGATTGACGACAAAAGCATTGATGCAGTAGCGATTGCAACGCCCGACCATTGGCATGCATTGCAAACCATTGCCGCCATACAAGCCGGAAAAGATGTCTATGTGGAGAAACCGCTTACCATTACCTTGTTGGAAGGCCGCAAGATGGTTGAAGCACAGGCTGCAAGCAAACAAATTGTAGCTGTCGGACTGAACAGGAGGGGTAATGCTTTTTATCAAAAATTAGCCAAAGAAATACAGGCCGGTAAAATCGGCAAAGTATCTGTCGGACGCGCTGCCCGTATCAATGCCATGTGTCCCGATGGCGTAGGAAGCATGAAACCTGAAAATCCACCGGCCAACTTCGACTGGGATGCCTGGTTAGGGCCACGCGCCTATCGTCCGTACCAATACAATATTGCGCCGTACAAATTTCGATGGTGGAGTGATTATTCATCGCAAATGGGTAACTGGGGCGTGCATTATATGGATGTCATTCGCTGGATGATGGGCGAAAAGGCGCCGGTTGCTATCAGTGCCCAAGGTGGAAAATACGTTCTGACACACGATGCCGACATTCCCGATACGATGCAAGTAACATACGAATTCGCTTCCGGAGCAATGATTACCTTTTCAATATTTGAAGCAACCGGTGGTGCGTTTTTCCCACAAGGCGAGGTGGAACTGCGCGGAACGAAAGGCACCTTATTGGCCAGCGAAAACGGATACCGGATTACGCCCAACCGTCCCGGACAGTTTCAATCGTGGACGCCAATGATTGAAGCTGAAGAGATGACCGGTAACAGCGAAATGCTGGCCGACGGCTCCAGCGGCGACAGTACGGCTGCTGTTATACGCAACTTCCTCGANTGTGTGAAGTCGCGACAAACACCTTTCTGTCCGCTGGAAGAAGGACATCGGTCAACGAGTTTTGCACATTTGGCCAATATTGCTTTAGCTACCAAAGAGCGACTCCAATGGGACCCCGCCCAAGAACGTTTTACCAACAACGCCAAGGCTAACGAACTGCTCCATTACGATTACAGGAGTCAGTGGAAGATGTTTGGGTTATAAAAACAACAAAAAAATGTAATAATACAGATTGATTTCGTATTATTTACTATATTTGCATCGAGAATTATGTCATTTAGTTATTCATTTAAATATTAAAAAATATGGGATTTATTCAAGCTATTAAAGGCGCAATCGGCGGCACATTTGCCGACCAGTGGAAAGATTTTTTGACGCCCAGACCCGGTGTTCCGGGTACGGCGGCGTTGTTTGAAGCAGTACCGCAAGGAGAAAATGCAGGTCGCGGCGCCAACACAAAAGGTTCAAAGAACATTATTACCAACGGTAGCAAAATCATTGTGCCGGAAGGTACGGCGCTTATCACCATGCAGGATGGTGCTATTACGGGATTCATTGCCGAAGCTGGAGGATTTGAATATCGGTCGGACGACCCTAATTCAAGATCTTTCTTTTCCGGTGATGGAATTTTAGCGTCCACATTGGGAACCTCATGGGAAAGATTCAAATATGGTGGACAACCCGGTGCGCAACAATTAGCGTTCTACGTTAATTTAAAGGAAATTCCAAATAACAGATTTGGAACCCAATCAGAAATTTACTGGGACGATGCTTATCTGGGAGCACAGGTCGGGGCTGTAACACGGGGTACTTATACCATGAAAATAACGGATCCGATATTGTTTGTGAAAAATTTTGTGCCTGTTCAATATTTACAGCCGGACGCACCTGTATTTGATTTTGCCGATATGGACAATGATGCGGGTGCTCAACTGTTTAATGAAGTGGTAGGTAGCCTGTCAGCAGCATTTTCGAATTACACGAATGATCCAAGCAAAGGCAACCGTATCTCTAAAATTCAAGGTGACCAGATTGGATTTGCGAAGTCATTGACGTATGCTGTTGAAGATGGATATCAGTGGAAAACCGACCGTGGGCTGGAAATAGTAAAAGTTGCCATCGTTGCCATTGAATACGATGAAGACACGAAGACTTTGTTAAGCGATGTGAAAAAAGCAGACGCTCTATCAGGCGCACGCGGAAGTTCATTTATGCAGCAGTCGGTTGCCCGTGGTATGCAGGCCGCAGGAGAAAACCCTGCCGGTGGCGGTATGGGTATGGCGTTTATGGGCATGGGTATGGGCGCAGCAGGAAATATGATGGGAGCGATGCAGCAGCAAGGTGTTACACCGCAGTCGCAGTTTATTCAAAATCAATCAATGCCGCAACAACCTCAGTATCAGCAGCAGCAATACCAACAACAGCCGCAACAGCAGGCGCCTCCTCCGCCTCCTTCACAACCCATGTATTATGCAATGGTTGGCGGCGTACAACAGGGACCTTTCGCCGTAGCACAATTACAACAAATGACGCAAATGGGACAGATACTGCCCAACACCATGGTTTGGTGTGCAGGAATGCCCGGATGGGCTGATGCAGGCTCGGTGCCTTCATTGGCTGCGCTCTTTAGCGTTGTACCACCACCACCTCCTCCTCCTCCGGTAATGTAATTATTTATGTCATTACGTGCAAACCGAAACAATCCGGTATTAAATTTCCCGGATTGTTTCGGGCTATTGCCCTCGCAATGACGTTATAAAAATATCATCAGTATATAAAACAATTATATTATGGAAGAGTACAATCAATTGAATTGGGCATCAGACGAACCTGTAATTGCTCAAACAAGCGCTGTAATGAACGATCCTGTAATTGTACAAACAGATGCAGGAGCCAAAGACGGGCAAAACAAATGTCCCAAATGCGGAGCGACTGATATTTCACTGAATATAAATAAAGGACTATTAAGATGTAATTTTTGTCGGCACGAATTTGAACCGGAAATAGTGAAAGGCATGGAAACCGATATAAGCATGTTGCAAGGCATGGTAATGGGTTCAGGTGCAAAAGATATTATTCCGGACACAAACGAAATCTTAACCTTTAAATGTAGTAGTTGCGCTGCTGAGGTTGTCATTGATACATCCGAAGCTACGCAGGCAAGATGCCACTGGTGTCGTAATATGTTATCGATCAATCAGCAAATTCCCAATGGCGCTGTTCCTGATGTTGTGTTGCCCTTTAAAATAAAGAAACAGGAGGCGCAAGCCGGCATCGAAAAATTTGTAGGCAGCCGCAAGTTTTTTGCTCATCCACAATTCAAACAGGAATTTACAACCGAGAATGTGATGGGAGTTTATTTGCCGTATATGGTGGTTGATGTGAATGCGCATGCAAATCTTTCAGGTCAGGGCGAACACGAAACCAGACGCTATACGCGTGGTACGGGAAAGGACAAGAAGACATACTATGATGCAGATTTATATGATGTTGAAAGAGATTTTGATATAGTTGTTGAAGGATTAACGGTTGAATCGAGCGCTGATAAATTAGATAATAAAACAAGCAATAAAACTAATAACATAATCAACTCGATTATGCCTTTTGATACAGAAAACGGCGTTAAGTGGAATGCCAACTTTTTAAAAGGCTATTCATCGGAGAAAAGAGACACCAATGTTGACCAATTAAAGGGAAAGGTAAATACGCAAACAAAAGACATTGCACGCTATAAAGCGAATGATACATTGAAACACTATGACCGTGGCGTATGTTGGTCACGAGAGGACTTATATGTAAAAGGCGAGCAATGGAAAGCCGCTTATTTGCCTGTATGGTTGTACAGTTATCACCAAAAAAATAAAAATCTGCTGCATTATGTAGCGGTCAATGCCCGCACTAAAGAAACAATGGGAAGCGTACCGATCCATACACCCAAGTTATTAGGTGTTTCTGCTATCATAGAGGTAATAGGTTTTATTCTTTGGATGTTACATCTTCCTTTCTTTGTGATTGACGATACTGACTGGAGTTGGATTTTATTGACGGCAGGCTTCATTTATTACGGTTTTATCTATGCCAGATACAGAAATAAAGGCGCCCGCCACCACCACGAAAAGGAGACAAAAGCCGCTATGAGCAACTTGCGAACAGCAGATAATTTTGTTACCAAAAGAACAGGGCTTAGAAACGCAACAATGCAAGGAGCAAATAACAAAATTGTTAGAGGCAGCACTTTTTAATCGAATCATCAGCATTATTGTGGGAAATCTGGAATATGTGATAGACTGAGATACTATCACATATTCCAGATTTCCCACGAAACAAATGCCTGTAACAATAACATTTCCAACCCATTCTTTACGGTTGCCCCTTTTGATTTTCCTTTGCGCATAAATAGTGTTTCATCCGGATTGTATAGCAGATCGTAAAGTAAATGCTTGGTGGTCAGCGATTCGTATGGTATATTAGGACATTCGTCAATGTGAGGATACATGCCAAGTGGAGTGGCATTGACAATTACAGTACATTTCTCAATCCACTCGGGCGTAATTTCGTCGTAAGTAATACTATTTGCTTCAGGTTCGCGCGATACAAACTGCACTTCTATATCCAATTGTTTTAATCCATGAAAAACTGCTTTCGAAGCGCCTCCCGTTCCCAATATCATGGCTCTGCGATGTATTTCCTTGTTGAGTAATGGCTCAATTGATTCTTTAAAACCGGTTATATCCGAGTTGTATCCTTTTAATTTCATTTTTTTGAAACGTCCCCTTGTAAACTTGATTACATTGACAGCCCCGATCAAAAGGGCGTCTTTATCTATTTCATCAAGCAATGGAATCACCTGAGTTTTGTAGGGTAGGGTCACATTCATACCACATAGCGTTGGATTTTCCTTCAGTACATTTTTCAATTCCCTCACATTATCAATCTGAAAGTTAATATATTCAGCATCAATGCGCTCGGACTTGAATTTGCGATTAAAAAAATCTTTCGAAAAAGAATGCTCTAATGGATAGCCAATTAATCCGTATTTTTTCATCTATCGTATAACTATAATAATTCTAATTATATCCCCCTCCGGAGGGGGCAGGGGGAGCTCTCAATTATCCCCCTTTTGAGGGAGCCGGGGGAGGTCCAAATTTCCCATTCATCTCATAAGCCTCCACTATGCGCTGTACAAGTTTGTGGCGAACAATATCTTTTTTGGTAAACTCAACCCGCCCGATTCCGGGTACTTTCTTCAAAATCTGCATCGCTTGAATCAGTCCTGAAGTGGCTTTCGGCGGCAAGTCAATTTGCGTAATATCACCGGTAACAATCATCTTAGCATTCAGTCCTAACCGCGTTAAAAACATCTTTATCTGATGTGTGGTCGTGTTTTGCGCTTCGTCGAGAATGATTACCGCGTCATTCAACGTGCGACCCCGCATAAAAGCCAAAGGAGCAATTTGAATCACATTATTATCTATATATTCTTTCAGCTTAACAACAGGAATCATCTCTTGCAAGGCATCGTAAAGTGGTTGCAAATAAGGATCTAACTTGTCTTTCATCTCACCGGGAAGAAATCCGAGTTTCTCGCCTGCTTCTACTGCCGGACGGGATAGGATGATTTTTCGAACTTGCCTGTTTTTCAGAGCCTTGACAGCCAATGCAATTGCAATGAATGTTTTGCCTGTACCAGCAGGGCCAATGGTAAATGTCAGATCATTCTCATCGAAACTCCTGACCAATAGCTGTTGGTTTTCCGAACGTGCTAAAATAGCACGTCCGCTCACGCCATGGATAATCAGGTTGTCCTGTTTGGATATGAAAATCTCTTTTCCCTTTACTATATCAACAATCACTTCTTCGGTCAAGGTGTTGTATTCATCGCAATACAACTCAATCTCTTTGATTTTTTTCAGAAAGATATTCAGTTCGTCTTCATCGCCAATGATTTTAATCACATTACCCCGCGTGATTATGCGTAATCTCGGAAACAGTGTCTTCAGCAGTTGAATATGCGAATTATTCACCCCGTAAAACGCTGTTAAATCCACGTTCTCAAGAATATATGTTTTTTCGATCATTTATAAATTGTGAATAACTAAATAAGTAACCACTGTAATTTAATCGTAGAGTTTGAAAATCCGTTCCATCTGTTTCCATTTTTCAGTCGAAGTAGCATTGGCTGCTGCATCTTGAAAGACAGACATATAATCCTCCCATTCCTGCTGGCGTGGCAGTATGGCTAATTGTGCAAAAGCTTCATCCCAATCGAAGTCGAGTGGAGTTTCCACAATCATAAACAGCCGGTTGCCTAAAATGAAAATTTCCATTTCCAAAATACCTACACGCCTTATTCCTTCACGTATTTCCGGCCATGCTTCTTTTTCGCTATGACGGTTAATATACTCCTCAATCAACGTCTGATCGTCTTTTAAATCAAGTGTTTGGCAATATCTTTTGGTAGGTATTGCATGTTGTTTTGTTTGATATCCTGTAATCTTCATCAGTCTGAAATTTGGCGTAAAATTAGTATTTTTTCAGAAAACTATCCTTTTCTCAAAACTTATCTTACCTTTATGGCCTAAAAAATGACTGTCATTTTTGATATATATAGTATTGTATGAGTTATTGACGATATGAGTTTGTTTCGTTTTTTGATTGTTTTTTCTTTTTTGGTTTGTTTTGCTATTATCACAAGTCAAGCGCAGATAGTTACCAAACCCTATCTGATTTCGTACACACAAGGACGAATTGATTTGAATAGAGATACCATCGTCTATAAGCAGGAAAAAGTGATTTTTGGATTGGATTTTAAGTTGAATGAATACTGGTCGGCACGCGTTGGGATTGATTTGATCCGTATGAATACACCTTATTTGAAACCGTTCGTACTTACCTTTCGTAAAAATCGGTGGACAATAGAAAACGGTATCTTTGCCACAAGCGAATTGGACTTGAGTTTGAACCAATTTTGGAACAATCGCTTTATCGATAGGGTGGCTGCTGATAAATGGATTTGCCCGACTGCCGATTTGGGAATGCGCATTTCCTACCGTTGGAATGAATTCATCTCCACAGATATATCAGTGGTATCGGGTAACGGTTATCAGCGATTGCTGGAAAAATATTTTTCAAAACCTGCATTGAGAGTGTTACTAACGCCTGCCAAACCGATCCTGATCGGTGGTTATATTGGTGCAAGAAAAAATGATGTTGTCGAAACGACGTTTGGTAGTTACGCCCACTTAAATATGGATAGCAAATGGAAAGCAACTTGCGAATACTACCATCAGTCCAATAGCCGTTTTGCAGAAGGAAACAGCATAAATGTGGTTTCGACGTATATGACTTACAGTCTGTTGTCGAAGATAGAAGTGATGGGAAGATATGACTTTGTAAAATCGAACAGGATCGAATCGACCGGAGAAAGATGGAATGTACAGGAAGACGGTCATGCATTTATTGGAGGGTTGATATTCAGGCTCTTTCCAACAGTAAGGGCATCGGTTAACTATTGGAACCGACGTTCGTTTTCAAAGCATATTGACAAAGAGGACTGGATATACATGTGTATAGAATTTAAATATTGAACGAACGTTCTCATTTCTCAATTTAAAAGATTATCTTTGCACCCTGATTTTCAGATTCAATATATAAATACAATGATAAAAATTACATTTCCGGACAATTCGGTCAGAGAATATGTAGAAGGAGTCACTCCGTTGGAAGTGGCTGAAAGTATCAGTTCACGTCTGGCACAGAGTGTGTTGACTGCGAAAGTGGATGGCGAGGTTTGGGATTTGTGCCGCCCTGTTTTACATGACGCCACGATCCATTTGCTGAAGTGGGAAGATGAAGACGGCAAATATGCGTATTGGCATTCAAGCGCCCATTTGATGGCAGAAGCGCTGCAAGAACTCTATCCCAATGTCAAATTCGGCATCGGGCCGGCCATTGAAAACGGATTCTACTATGATGTGGATTTGGGCGAAGATACCATTTCGGACCCGGATTTTGCCGATCTTGAAGTAAAAATGTTAGAATTAGCAGGGAGAAAAGAATCAATTAAAAGACAGGAAATAACTAAGGGAGATGCATTGAAACTTTTCGGCGAACGTAACGAAATATATAAAACAGAGTTAATCAGCGAACTCGAAGATGGAACGATCACAACGTATACTCAAGGCAACTTTACCGACTTATGCCGTGGTCCGCACCTGCCCGACACTTCTTATATCAAAGCTGTAAAAATAACAAGTGTTGCCGGAGCCTATTGGCGGGGCGATGAAAAACGCAAACAACTGACACGTATCTATGGAATTACTTTTCCTCAAAAGAAATTACTTGACGAATACCTCGCCTTTCTTGAAGAAGCAAAAAAACGCGACCATCGAAAAGTAGGCAAAGAATTGGAATTATTTACATTTTCCAATTCCGTTGGTGCCGGATTACCATTATGGCTACCGCGTGGCACGCAGTTGCGTCTGATGTTGGAAGATTTTTTGAAACGAATACAAAAGAAATACGGTTATCAACAGGTAATGACGCCGCATATCGGAGGAAAGCAGTTGTATGTCACATCCGGTCATTACGAAAAATATGGAAAAGACTCGTTTCAGCCGATTCATACGCCACAGGAAGGCGAAGAATTTTTGTTAAAACCGATGAACTGTCCGCATCATTGCGAGATATACAAATCATTTCCAAGGTCATACAAAGACCTGCCTGTCCGTTTTGCCGAATTTGGCACGGTCTACCGTTATGAACAAAGCGGTGAGTTACACGGATTAACCCGTGTCAGGGGTTTTACGCAGGACGATGCTCATCTGTTCTGTCGGCCGGATCAGCTGAAAGAAGAATTCGTGAAAGTTATGGATATCGTCTTTATTATTTTCAAAGCATTGGATTTTGAGAATTTTGAAGCACAGATTTCATTGCGCGACCCGGTGAACACGGAAAAATATATCGGCTCGGATGAAAACTGGGAGAAAGCCGAAAAGGCCATTTTAGAAGCCTGCGAGGAAAAAGGCCTTCCGGCCAAAGTTGTATTGGGCGAAGCAGCTTTCTACGGACCTAAACTGGATTTTATGGTGAAAGACGCGATCGGACGCCGCTGGCAGTTGGGTACTATTCAGGTAGACTATAATCTGCCCGATCGGTTCGAACTCGAATATACCGGTGATGACAACAAAAAACACCGTCCTGTAATGATCCACAGAGCGCCGTTTGGCTCAATGGAGCGTTTTGTCGCCGTACTTATTGAACATACAGGCGGGAGATTCCCACTGTGGCTGACCCCTGATCAGGTTGTTGTTTTGCCGATTAGCGAAAAATTCAACGAATATGCACATCTGGTTGCGGCTACGTTAGAACAAGATGATATTCGTACGACAGTCGATGACCGAAATGAAAAAATCGGACGTAAAATTCGCGACAATGAATTAAAAAAAATCCCTTATTTGCTTATTGTTGGTGAAAAAGAAGCAGAAAATAATGAAGTTTCCGTAAGAAAACACAGTGAAGGTGATAAAGGTTCAATGAAAATTACTACCTTTGCGGCGAATTTGATAGCTGAAGTAGAAGAGATGATGAATCGATGGGAGAAACAGCAAAGCAAATTATAATTAAAAGAAAGGAGGAAAAGATATTATTTGAATGAGAAACGACCAGGTTAAGGAATTATACAGGATCAACGAGCGGATTCGGACTTCCGAAGTACGTATTGTCGGTGAAAATATTACAAACGGCATATATCAGATAGCAAAAGCTTTACAAATGGCTGAAGATATGGGGTTAGACCTCGTGGAAATCTCGCCTAATGCTAATCCGCCGGTTTGCAGACTAACTGATTATCAAAAATTTCTTTACCAGCAAAAGAAACGCCAAAAAGAACAAAAAGCGAAATCAGTAAAAGTGATTGTCAAAGAGATACGATTTGGTCCGCAAACAGACGATCATGACTACAACTTTAAGTTAAGGCATGCCAGGGGCTTCCTCGAAGAAGGAGCAAAAGTGAAAGCCTACGTGTTTTTTAAAGGACGTTCGATTCTTTTCAAAGAACAGGGAGAAGTCTTGTTGCTTCGATTTGCCAACGATTTGGAAGACTACGGCAGGGTGGAACTTATGCCGCTTTTAGAGGGTAAACGTATGTCAATAATGATGGCGCCAAGAAAGGCAGGTGGATCAAATAAACCGACAATTCCCAAACAAGCTTCTACAACGACAAATTCGGAATAAAATATAGGTGCGACCATATACGGTCGTCCAATCAGATAACAGATTATTATTTTTCATAAATTAAATTACAAAAACATGCCAAAGATGAAGACTAATTCCGGTGCCAAAAAGAGGTTCGCCCTTACCGGAACAGGGAAAATCAAAAGAAAACATGCTTTCAAAAGTCACATTCTGACTAAAAAAACGAAAAAGCAGAAACGTAACCTGACCCATTTCGGTTTGGTTGACCAGGTAGATGAAAACAACGTAAAGCATTTGCTTTGCATGAAATGATTCATTACAAAAACAGAGAGTACTAATTATTTTTTTATTAACCGAATGTTCAGCTCCTAAGATCATCAGAAAGATGGCGCTGACATTCAAAAATTCAAAATTATGCCAAGATCAGTAAATCATGTTGCTTCAAGAGCAAAAAGAAAACGGATTTTGAAACTTACGAGAGGTTATTACGGCGCTCGTAAGAATGTGTGGACAGTAGCTAAAAACACTTGGGAAAAAGGCTTGACGTATGCTTTTCGCGATCGTCGGAACAAAAAACGCAATTTCCGCGCTTTGTGGATCCAACGTATCAATGCAGCTGCCCGGTTGGAAGGTCTTTCGTATTCGCGCTTGATGGGTGGATTGCACAAAGCAGGCGTTGAAATTAATCGAAAAGTTTTGGCCGATCTGGCCATGAACCACCCGGGAGCCTTCAAAGCTGTGGTTGAAAAAGTAAACAAAGCGAATTAGCAGAGTTATCCGTTTTTTTGTAAAAGGGTGATAATCAGATGTGATTATTGCCTTTTTTGTTTTTATGTTAAAAAACATAATTTTTTTTATTAAAAAAAGTTGTGCCATTCAATTCAATTATTTATATTTGCAATCGAATGAATGAGTTAAGTCGCTAATGTTTGATTGGGAAACTCATCAAATTTATATACAATTCCGAGACACGCTCTTACTGCTGATGGCGGGCCGCATCCTTAGGGAATGTTTATCACGGCGGATTACAAAGGCAGCAAAGGCACTCAAAACCTGTCATACGGAGTTTGTTCATATCTGCATGGCGGCTTCTTATAATGGAAAGTGTCCGAACAGGACACTTTCTTTTTTGAATAACAGCATATTAACCAATCCTATATAATCTTATGCAAAAAAATCTTTGTATTATTATTGCCATAATTCTTACCTTCAATGCCTCAGCGCAGGATTACAGCAATTTTTCGCAACTATCGCAGCGTGTCAGGGCGCTGAAAGACAAGTATCCCGATAAAGTACAATACAAGAGTCTGGGGAAAACAGACGGTGGAAAAGATGTTTGGGTGATCACGCTCGGAAAAGGCGAAACCGAAAAGCATCCTGCCATTGCCATTGCCGGAGGCGTGGATGGACGGCATCTTATGGGCGTAGAGATGGCTATGGGTCTGGCAGAAAGAATCCTTTCGTTACCCAATGTGGATGAGACACTTGCAGCCAATACCTATTATGTATTTCCCAATGTGCAACCGGATGCAACCGAACAATACTTTGCTTCATTGCGCTACGAGCGAACCGTTAACGCCCGGAATACCGACAATGATCGCGACGGAACAACCAACGAAGACCCTTATGAAGATCTCAACAATGACCGGATGATCACAAAGATGCGCGTCGAGTCGCCCAAAGGAACGCATATCGAATCGCCCAAAGATGCGAGGGTATTGGTGCCGGCCGATCCGGCCAAAGGCGAGGTTGGTAAATACTTGGTACTGAGCGAAGGAATTGACAACGACAAAGACGGACTATTCAACGAAGACGGTGAGGGAGGCGTGAATTTCAACCGTAATTTCACGTTCGGTTACAAAAATTTCCAACCCGAATCGGGCGAACATGCTGTGTCGGAAGTTGAAAGCCGGGCTGTCGCCGATTTTCTCTATGATGCGTTTAATGTACATACCGTCCTGATTTTCAGTCTGAATAATAATTTATCTGAGGCTGCCAAAGTCTATATGACTACTAACACAGGCACGAACAGAAATCAGGAAAATACAGGCGACGGCAAGATATACAGTTATGTAAATAGCCTGTATGTCAAGTCTGTTCCCGAAATGGCCAATGTAACGGCTATCCCGCCCGACGAAGGAGGCGAATTTTATACATGGGCTTACCAGCATTATGGGCGGTACTCGTTTGCAACGCCCGCATGGTGGCCTGTGATCGATGAAAAAGACAAGGACATTACCGGAAACATGGAACTGCTTTACCTGAAATGGGCTGAAACGAATGATGTAAAAGATGTTTTCGTTCCCTGGACTGCCATCAAACATCCTGATTTTCCGGAAAATAAGGTAGAGGTAGGAGGTATCAAACCGCATGTCATGTACAATCCTCCTTATTCCATGGTTTCAAAATTGGTCGATAACCATGTAGCGTTTGTCAGTGCGCTGACTGAAGCAGCTCCCCGTTTTGCGATTGCTGAACTCAAAAAAGAGGCATTGGATAATGATTTGTTTCGTGTCACTTTGACCGTTAAAAATAACGGAGTGATGCCCACGATCAATCAGGTAGGCGCCAGATCTTATTATCTGAAATATGTGACGATACAACTCAAACCTGCTTCGCGACAAAGCCTGTTGCAGGGCAATCTCAAAGTGACCCGACCTGTTTTGAACGGAGGCGAATCGGCCGAATATACATGGTTGGTGCGCGGCAAAGGAAAACTAATGATCGAAGCGGGCTGCCCGACTGCAGGATTTGTAACTACTGAAATTAATCTTTAATAACCAATAAAATGCATACATTAATTAAATATACTTTTTTGGCCATCGTAAGTTTTACGTTTATTAATCTTACAGGCCAGTCATATAGCGAATTATACTTTCAGGCTACCGGATCGCCCATGAGTCCGAAAGTGCAGGTCAGTTGGAATCATTATCATACCAATGCCGGTCTGGAGAAAATACAAGGAGATAGCCAAAGCCTATCCCAATTTAGCTAAATTGGAAAGCATCGGTAAGTCGGTCGGAAACCGCGATATGTGGGTATTGACCATTTCCGATTTCAAAAAAGGCAATCCCGATCGCAAACCTGCCATGTGGGTCGACGGCAATATACATGGCAATGAGATTCAGGGAAGCGAAATGGCGCTTTATATTGCCTGGTATCTGACGGAAATGCATCAGGGCAACAAATACATACAGGAATTGTTGGAACAGAAGACTTTTTATATTGCGCCTACCATCAATCCCGATGGAAGGGCGGTTTTTACCGAAGAAGCAGGAACTTTACGTTCAGGGATTTTGCCGTTGGACAATGACCGCGACGGGATAGCCGACGAAGACGATACGCAAGACCTGAACGGCGACGGATTTATCACCCAGATGCGAATTAAAAATCCTAACGGCCAATACATTGCTGACCCAAACTATCCGAAGCGTTTAATCCCGACGCCTCCCGGCAAACAGGGCGAATACGATCTGTTGGGTAACGAAGGCATTGACAATGANGGCGATGGCCGGATAAATGAAGACGGGCCGGGCGGTTATGACCCGAACCGCGATTGGGGATTCAACTGGCAACCGAATTTNATCCAGAGCGGCGCATTGAAATATCCGTTTTCATTGCCTGANTCGAAGGCAATTAGAGATTTTATCATGAAGCACAACAATATTGCCGGTTCGCAGAGTTTTCACAACAATGGCGGACAATTGTTGTCGCCTCCGGGCGCCGAAGGAGATTTGGATAAAGTAAGCCGTTCGGATCGGGCTGTGTATGACGCCATCGGGCGCAAGGGTGAAGAGTTGGTTCCCGATTACTCTTACTATGTGCTTTACAAGGATTTATATACTGTTTATGGCGGCGAATTGGATTGGAGCGTTTTTGGTCGGGGCATCTTTTCTTTCTCGAACGAACTGTGGGCGTCGGCGATGATGTACCGCGGGAAATACAATGGAGATCGATCAACGATGCAGTATGAATTTGAAAAATCTTTATTATTTGATGATTCGTACGTAGAATGGAAAGAATTTGACCATCCAACGTATGGAAAAATCGAAATAGGCGGTTTGAAGAAAAATTCCACTTCGCGGCTGCACCCCGGATTCTTATTCGAGGGAGACGCCCACCGGAATGCCGCCTTTGTGATCTATCACGCTTACAATACGCCTCTGCTATCAGTTAGTAATGTGACCGAAAAAGCCATCGAAGGAGGATACAAAGAGATTACGGCCGATATCACCAACCACCGGTTGATACCTACCCATTCAAGCTACGATGTACAGAATAAGATAGAGCGTCCGGATTGGATTTCAATCAGCGGGCCGCAAGTGATTGCCGGTCTGATTATGCAAAATGTATACAACAATCAGGGCACAGAGCAAATCATCAATCCTTCAAG
>JGI24704J35079_10000516_pt1 | contig 17670 bp, 8 predicted proteins | sample TergutNt197P3_FD_35079 | JGI IMG/M metagenome (IMG submission 35079)
AAAAGAAAAAGAAACGGAAAGGGATTGACGGTTATTTTTCTTCGTACTTTAGCGTTCAGCATGAACGCGCAGCAGACGGCGCCAGCCGGCTTAATAGGGAGACCGGGCGCGAGCCGGTTTCCCGTCGCGGGATTGGGCGCCGCCCAACAAGCAAATTCCTTGCGCTACAGCGCAAGCCCTGCTTGCCAATCCTACAGCGTAAACACTTCAGTATTCAAAATATCGCTTTATTATATTCAGGAAACGTGCTATGATACTTGAAAAGGATCTATTATTACTCGCTCAAGAGTATCTAAAACAGGGAGGCGCTCAGTATGGCGGTTCATTGCAAGCTGTCTGTTTTAATGGGGATAAAAAGATACAACATACAAGATATTTTTGACAAGACCGGAATTGCCAGGTCTACTGTTTCCAACCTATATCACGATAAAGCTGTAAGAATCAATTTTTCAACGATCACTAAGCTGTGCGCGCTGTTCGATTGTAAGCTCGAGGATTTATTAGAGCTGACCGACGATGAAACAGATATTGGTCAATAACGAAAGAGGGTGATTTACATATGAACGAAACTATCCTCCTTGTCGAAGATGACATCGACGTACTTGCCCGCAACAGGTACGCTTTCGAGCAGGCGGGGTACATGGTGCATACCACCGAAACGCTTACGGACGCGCGCACATATTTCGAGAGTGAAACGCCTGATCTTGTCGTGCTGGATATCATAATGCCGGACGGTTCGGGATTGGATTTTTGTTCGGAAATCAGAGACCGCGTTAATATTCCGATACTGTTTCTGACCGTCAAGCGCGAGAGCGACCAAATCGTCAACGGCCTGTACTTCGGCGCGAACGATTACATCGTAAAACCGTATGAAACGCAGGAGCTGCTGGCTCGCGTAAAAACGCAGCTCGCCCAACAGAAGAGGATGCGTAAAACGCTGTCTGGCAATGCGGAATTAGGCGGGGTATTGCTGGATATGGCTTCGCGCCGCGCTGTCTATAACGGCGTCGATATCATCCTCTCCCCGAAACAGTTTGTATTGTTGGAATCTCTGATGCGCCGCTCCGGACAATACATCGGCGCATATGAATTGTATCAATCGATTTGGGGCATGAACGCAAACGAAGATATACGCACCCTGTTTGTGCATGTATCGACAACGCGCCGCAAACTAAAAGACGGCGGCGCCGGGCATCTTCGCATCGACCGCGATATGGACAAGGGCCTGCGCCTGCGTGTCGGTTCCCCGGATGATGGAGAGTACTAATGAAAAGCCGACGTCCAATCAAACTGAACCGGGCTGTTGCCGTATTATTACTTTGCTTGCTGCTGCTCAGTAACGCGGGCGTGGCGGCGTTCGCGGCGGATGTTTTTTCGTCAGCGTTGGTTAATGGTATTCTGCCCGAAACGCCGGATGAAATCTCCGCGTTCGAAGAATTTGTTTTTAATAATGACAAACCGGGAGGATGGCTTCAATCCGGTGAGGTTGAGTTGCCTGATGACCCGGAATCACCGGCAGAGGAACCGTCAGTAAATGACGAAGAACCGGAATCTGATACGGAGTCCTTAACCGACAATTTTCCGATGATAATGCAAGAAGAAATTGAACCGGTCACGGATATGTTACAAGCGTTTTCGGCTGAGAGCAGCGGTAGTGAGATGTACTATACCCCGGTAACGCTTCCGTTTTCAGAAACCGCTGCGCTGACGGATGAAGATGGATTGTCGTTAAGAGACAGATATGGAAAAGGATACAGTTTTTACGCCGAAGCCGGATGGCAGGTAACGGTCACGATGACCTCCGGCGATGTGGACGCATATCTTTATTTGCTGGACGATAATGAGAATGAACTGGCACATGATGACGATGGCGCCGGCGGTAGTAACTCAAAAATCGTTTATATATTGGAATACACCGGCGTTTACTATGTTCAAGCGACACAATATTATCAAGAAACAGGAGTTTTTGAAATCTCAATCGAAATCATAGAACCTGTTGAACCTATTAAAATCGAATACACGCCTGTAACGCTTCCATTTTCAGAAACCGCATCATTATCAGAAGAAAATGGTCTGTCACTTAAAAATACATATGGCAAAGGTTATAATTTTTATGGTGAAGCCGGGATGTGTGTAATCATCACATTAGTTTCCGATGATTTTGACGCATATCTATATTTGCTGGATGACAGCGGGAATGTGCTTGCTTATGATGATGACGGAGGAGGCGGCAGAAACTCAAAAATCAGTTATACACTGCAATACACAGGAGTTTATTATATTCAGGCAACACAATTCTCCGCCAAAGCAGGTGATTTTGAAATCTCGATCAATACCAGCCAACCCGATGATTTTTTTGAAATAGCGTACAAACACATATCACTTCCATTCTCTGAAACCTCTGAGCTCACGGATGAGGATGGATTATCACTTTTCGACACATACGGAAAGGGCTATAGTTTTTACGGAGAAGCCGGGGAGTGGGTTATTATCACGTTGTCCTCCGATGATTTTGATACAATTCTATTTCTTCTGCGCGATAATTACCATGAGTTGGCAAGCAACTACAATTATGCCGGTAAAGGCAACTCAGTAATTGCCTGCAATTTACCATATACCGGAGTTTATTATGTTCAAGCCGCGCAATACTCAAATGCAAACGGCAACTATAAATTCTCGATGAAAACTATCGATTCCATCGATCCTATGGGGATAAACTATACCCACGTAACACTGCCATACACTGAAACAGCATCGCTGTCAAACGAGGATGGACAGTCCTTGGGTGGAACATTTGGTAAAGGGTATAGTTTTCACGGTGAACCCGGACAGCGGATAGTAATCGAGATGATATCCGACGATTTTGACGCATATTTATATCTGTTAGCAGATAACATGGTAATACTGGCGGAGGACGATGACGGTGCGGGTGGCTCGAATTCAAAAATCGTTTATACGCTACCTGTTACCGGGACTTACCATATTCAAGCCACACAGTTTTCCGACACGACAGGCTACTATGAAATATCAATCAAAACAATCGAGTCTGTGGAAATCACCTATTCTCCGGTAACGATCTCTTTCTATGAATCCTCGTCTCTCTCTGAAGAAGACGGACAGTCAGAAGCAAATGCTTATGGAAAAGGGTATAGTTTTTACGGGGAAGCAGGTCAGAGTATTACAGCCGCTATGACGTCAAACCATTTTACCTCAGCTTTGTTTTTACTGGACGATGATAATAATATAGTGGCGATCAACTATTCCAGTTATGCTTACGGATATGCAAGAATTGTCTATACATTGCCATACACCGGACTATATTATATTCAAGCCACACAAACCTCTGTCAGAGCCGGTTATTATGAAATTTCAATCACAACTACACAACCCATTAATTATCGAACTGTGACGCTTCCGTTTTCTGAAACAGCAACGCTCTCGGAGGGTGACGCCCTGTCATTAAGAGGTACATATGGAAAAGGCTACAGCTTTTTCGGGGAAGCCGGGCAACAGATAACAATCTCAATGATTTCTGACGATTTTAACTCATTCCTATATTTGCTAATGGATAGTAATAATCAAATAGCGAACAATGGCGCTGCCAGTTACAATGCAAGAATTGTCAGTACATTACCTTACACAGGCATTTATTATATCCAAGCCACGCTAAACACGCCCGGAGCCGGAAATTATAGCATCACAATAACCTCTGACCGGGAAGAATGGGATGAACTTCCCATCGTCCTGGGCTATGTGGGAGCAGAGAATAGCAACGGATTCTATTATTTCACAGGTGTAAACTTGCCGTTATTGCCCCTTGGAGCAGACGATGAAGCCATGGCGGCTGTCATCCGCAATTTGCCTGATACGATACAAGCGATTCTTGCCGACAGCCCGGAGCTGCTTACGCTGGAGATAACGTGGGATGAACATAGCGGAATCAATGTCAATGAACCCGGTTTATATTTGGTTAGGGGGTCTGTTTCCACAGGCGATCCGCCAGTATGCAGGTTTTCTTCGGGTCCTTCAGCATATTTGATTTATCATCTGATCGCCGTATGGGAAGACGGATCAGACCCGTTCAATATCTATAGGTTGCGTGGATTTTACCGAAATGATGGCGTGTATGCCGACGATGAACTTTCCGCGCTATTGGGGGTTGGCGAAGACGCTTCCTTGTTGGAACAGTTAGATTATTGGCTTTCGGTTTTTGCCGGAAACGCACTTGTAAACTCAAAGGCGTACTTTTTAGTGGATTGGGACGTCCCTCCCGACTTACATAGTGCGTCATTAGGCGTCTATGAGATAACAGGAAGCCTGAACTTACCGGAGTTTTTTGTCATTGAAGATGGGTTGACGCCAAAAGCCACTATTTTCGTCATGGAGAGGGATTTTATCAGTCTTGTAGGACCCACGAGTTACGACAGGATGGGCAATCCGGTATTTACATGGCTTTGGGAAATTCCCGATTTGGCTCAAGCGGAGTTCTATTATGCCTATAATGACGGTGATTGGGAAAAACAGGAGTTCATCATCGACGAGGATATGCAGCCTGCTTTAGCCTTTATTGATGATTTTGGCTTTTTTTCGAGTACGGAACTCCATCTATCTGCTTATTACATGGATCCGGGCAATCATTATTTTCAGTTCGGTTACGAAGGACGTTATTCCAACGTGCTGCAGGTAACGGTAACTCCAAGGGCACAGGGTTGGGGGTACGATATCGAATTTCACTTTGGCGGCGACCGCGACGGTACCGGGCAGGGCGCTCAGTCTGATACCTTGCCGCCTGTCGATCCGCTGCCCGTCGATCCTCCGGAGTCGCCGCCCGGAGACGATGACGACGACAATGACAACAGCAGGCTACCGGATACCGGCGACGGCGATAGTAACGGAAGCAATCCCAGCGGAAATCCAAGCACAGGCGACAACACCTATCCACAGGACAATAACCGGAATACAAACGATAATACCACCCCTATTGTCAGCGGAGATAATCTATTTAACGGCAGTAATGAAGGGAAGCAAGATGAAACCGGCAATGAAGACATAACCAACATAAACGGACATGAACAGCCGGAATACGTTAAATCTGTGGAGATCGACTACATACCGGCTGATGAAAAATCATCTCAAACCATTATTGAAAACACGACAAATACAATGGCAAATCAACCATCCGTTCAGCAGATCACATTGGACGCAGATGAACTTGACAACTTGCGCACTACGCAACCGATTGAAATGACCTTTATCGAAAACAACATCAAGCTGGTGATACCCACCTATTTGTTGGACGGGCTTGAACTCGGCGAGGGCGAAGTCTTTGCCGTTGAACTCGAAATGGAAGGCAACACTTTCAGCGTCCGACTATTCGCCGGTGAGCGGGAAATCAGAGGTTTTTCCGGCGAGACATTCCTTGTCTATATCCTCTATGACACCGAAGTCCCGCTGTCGGCTCTATATTGCGAAGATGAACAAGGCAATAGGTATTATATGATTGGCAGCGGCGGTGATAAAGTGATTTTCCGGCTTGCAACCACCGGCAAATATACCATCCATGAAGAACCCGAAACGGATACCCCGCTTGTCATAGAGGGGAAAGAAATTCCCGAAGCGTTCAGTATTTTGAACAGGAACGAAGCGGAATCGGTGAATAACTCCGCAATGCCCTGGGGCATGATTGGCATTATAGGGGGCGTCGTGCTTGTCCCCACGACGACGTTGGGAATACGGCGCGCAAAATTAAGGAAAAAACATGAGTAAATCAGCACGGCGATCCACTCTCTACGGGTTGGCGCTTCTTCTGATTTTTGCAGTAAGCGTCGCCCTGTTTTATACCGGTTGGAAGTACGACAATAAATATACAACTCCTCGTCACAGCGCACAGATGGGCATGACGCATCTGGACGCAGTGGCCTACAAATACAATCCGTTCCTTTACCTTGCGGATGGCTGGGCTTTTTACGGCGGATACCACTCCCCGGAGGAACTGGCGGCGGGCGGCGTCACGCCCGACGCTTATTTCTACCTCGGGCGCTACGGCGGCTTTGACTTGGGGAACGCCGACGCGTCACGCCACGGCGCGGGTACTTACCGCATGACTATACTGACCGGTGATGAAACACAACGGGAATACGCGTTGGAACTGACGGATATATATTCGCGCTGGAACCTATGGATAAACGGCAACTTAAAGCAGAGCGTCGGCATGGGGTTATCGGTATCGGACGCCCCCGTTCCGGCACACGGCATGGTCACATTCACGGCGACAGACAAAATCGAGATCGTTGTCGCGGTTGAAAGCATACGAGGCGACCTGTACAGCGGAATGGTCTACCCGCCCGCTTTCGGATCGCCGGAAGCCGTGGCGCGGCAGACTACGCTTCGGCTGCTCGTTCATGGCGGAGCGTCGGCGATTGCGCTGCTGCTCGGTTTATTTTGTCTACTGACGGGATTGGGCTTGCGTTTTTCCCGCCCTTATGGGGAAATGTTCCTGCTTTGCCTGTGCTTTGCCGTCTATACGGCGTGGCCGCTGTTTCACGCGCTGGGCTTACGGGGCGTTGGCTGGAGCCTCGCCGAACGGCTATGCTACTATGGCATGATTTTGTTTATTATCTATTTACAAAGCAAACTAACGGGGATATCGAAGCGTTTTTGTCTCCCCGCCTGTATTGCCGCGCTGTGCGTCTGCCTTCTCGTGCTTCTTCAACCGCTGCTGCCGATGACCCGCGCGGGCGCCTATTATCTCTTTGGTTCTGCATTGGAATGGTGGAAATGGCTGGCGGCTGTTTATTTGATCGCCGCTTCCGCATGGGCGGTAAAATGCCGTCGTCCCGGCGCGGATCTTCTTCTTGCGGGTTTTACCGTGTTCGCGGCGTCGCTATTTTCCGACCGCTTGTGGCCGATGTATGAACCGGTGATTTTCGGCTGGCCGCAGGAGACGGCGGGCTTTATTCTCATATTGGTGTTCACGGCGGCGCTGGCGTGGGATACCGTGAGGGTATACCGCGACAACATTATCGTCGCGGAGCAGAAAAAACAGTCCGACGCGGAACTGGAATCCAATCGCAGATACGCCGCCTTGCAGCAGGAGTACGTCACACAGAGCGAACGGAGCCTGCATGAAACAAAAGGCCGTTATCTCATGTTGCGCCACTACGCGGAATCGGGAGAACAACAAAAGCTGCTGGACGCACTGGATCGGCAGCTCGGAGAAAACGATCCGGCAGGTCCGCGGTACAGCGATAACGCTTTACTGGACGCTATCCTTCATACACAATTTTCACACGCCACCGAAGCGGGCGTCTATGTTGAACACCGGCTGACCGGAATCCCTGCGGTACTACCGATAGCCGATGCAGACCTCGCCTCTCTTGTGACTAACGCGCTTGACAACGCGGTACGCGCGGCAGAGAGCGCGAAGCATGAAAAATGGCTGCATATAAGCGTGGAGTGGACGGGACAATCCCTGACGATCCACTGCGCCAACGCGAAAGGGCGGGAAGCGCCGACACAAAGGAAAGGCCACGGACACGGACTGTCCATCATGCGGGAAATCGAGGAACGGTATAACGGCGATATGGAAACGGAGGATTTAGGCGACAGCTTTGAGCTTCAAATAAAGCTGAACCCTTAAAAAATGAGATATTGACTTACAAAACGGCAGGCAAACATCGCTTGCCGTTTTTTTTCGTACAACAGAATTAAATTTTGTTAATTCTGCCCCAAAACGAAAAAAGTTATTTATAATGGGCTTGACAAGCCAAAAATCACCGGTCGTCCGCCGTATGGACGGCCGGTTTCGCGTATAGGAGGTGGATAAAAATAGAATGTATGAGGAAATCATGTCAATACTGTGGGTCAAAAAAGAACAGGCGGATAAGCAGGGCATCTATCTGGAAGAAGAAATTGACCCGGTATCATCCGTACAGCCGCGCGGCTTGACCGCCCTGATCACCGCCCTACTCGACGCTGCGATTGAGATCGCCAGCGTCTGCGCACTTGAAAAGTGGGTCTATTTCCACGTTAAGGACACGGGTGACGGCTATATGTTAGTCTGCGGCGCGGCTGACGGCCAAAAACAGCCGGAGCCGGAACGAGAGAGCCGCCTGACCGACCTGTGTAAACTTGCTGAGCAATACGGCGGCAGTATGGAAACAGATGTAATAGAAGACAGCATACAGATAAGCATACTTATACCCATACAAGAGGCAGGTATCCGCACACTTAACAATCATTCGGTAAACTGACCCGTAGCGGCATGGCCGTGTAAACAAAATCTATCACTAGGAGGAACTAAATTATGCGATCCAAACACAAATCAGCATCAAAAATTTTGAGCGTGATGCTCACGTTGGCTATGGCGCTGGGGCTTGTACCGGTTTTGCCCGCGTCGTCGGTGGGCGGCACTATTGATCTGGGTGTAAGCGGCGCCGGATTTGTCAGCGATGACAACGGCTATATTAAATATTATGTAAACGAGCAGGATGGCAGTTTCTACATCATGCCATCGGCGCAGGTATTTGATCCGGGCAAGGAGCCGTCCGTCGCCATGTTCCGAATCGCGGGGGAGACCTATAGGTTCGGCGACCTGACGCAAAGCGCCCAAGGCATGATACCGCCGCAAAAAATAACAGACGGCACGACGCAGACGACATGGTACGTCCGCGATTACGCGATCACGCAGTATCTCAACATTGTCAAGGAAGACAGCCGCGAAGATTCTTACGCCGTTTATGTGGGTTATGACATACGCTATGATGGGGATGGAAAAGGCGGCATTGACGCCCTTGACGGCGGCGATGGCGGTGGCGGTGTGATTGAAGCGCGTCTTATCATCGACACCCGGTTCGGCCTGGACGACGATCAGCCGGTGCTGGCAGACGGCTACCATATGTATATAACAAACGAAACAGTATTAAGCCCCGCGCCGTCTTGCTATATGATGGACGAGAATATCAGCGGCGCAGGCCCATTTGCCTATGGTCTGTTAGTGGACGACCGCTTCATCGGCCCGGAAACGCTTGCTTTCGCCCACTTCGAGAGCCTGACTGCAGGCGGGTTTGATTATGCGCCCCGCCCGGACATTGATTTCTCTTCGCCAAACAACCCTTACGGCGTATCCGACTCCGCTATGGCGCTGGAGTTCAGCATTGATATGGCTGGAAAAAATGGCGATGCGGAAGTTGTGACTATCGGCACGATCTATGGTTTCAGCGGGCTTAGTTCCACCGTGTTCCAGCCCGAAGCCTCCCAAGCGGCGCAAAAAGCTGCGGCAACGTTTAGAGAACCCATGCAGATAGGGGCTTTGTCTCTCTCATTAGGTTTCGCAGGGGACGTAAACGACGGCGTGGACTTTGACGCGCTGCAAAGCGGCGGGATTTATTATGGCGTTGGCAAACCATCCGGAATCCCGGAAAATGATCTGACGCCTTTCTATTGGTATTGCATGGGGGAAGAGACCCATGACGGCGTCGGCGACGGTTATCTAACCTTTTTATCGTATTATTACACGGAAGAATTAAATTTTAACATGACTGGATACCCGCGATATGCGGACTCAGCCATCGTGTCTCATTTTGGTGCTTTATTGGATCCGCTGACAGGGACATTCCTCTCTCGCGCCCAGATTGAGGCGATACCTGATAATTATGATATCGTCACCGGCTATCCGGCTGAGCACAGCAACGTTGCCTATGGGCAGAAGTTCTACCTGTGCTGGGGCGATCCGGATTATGAAAAGGTATATTGGAGCGCAAACGACAGTCCGGACGCCGTGTTTTCCACACAGCAAGACAACTGGTTTAACCCGGGCGACTACCCTCCATTATTGAATCCGGATAGTGGCGTTGGGGGGGCGCCTGATGTTAACGTTTGGTGGCTGCGTACAGCGACGCTTTATGCAGAAAACGTACTTGCCTACGATGAGAACCGCGACATGATCACTTCCAGGACTCCGCTTACCAAACTCGGCGTACGCCCGGTCATGAAGCTTGACCCGAAAAAAATCGTCTACTACGACAAAGACACGCAAATCGTGACGGTTTACGACGGATCGGATACCCTCGGCGTCTCGATGACTTTAGGCGCTGGCGCACCGTCCGGGTTAACGACAGTTCAGCTCGAACCCGCGCTCGGAGCCGCGGCAAATTCGATCAATATAAACATCACCACGAGCCTTTCCCAGGCAGAATGGGACGATTATTCGATCAGTTACAAAATAGTTGGCGATTCGGTTTCAGGCAGGCAAATCGTACAATATGGGGAAATTCCGTTGAGCCTCACCGGCGCCTATAGTTTCGCGTACACAAACTGCGAAGAAGGAACCTATGATTTTTACTACTGGCTTCAGAAAAACAACGACCACGCGTCCAACGTCGCGTCCTACAATTTTCCGCATTTCGAACTTACCGTGGAGCGTGCAGATTACGCCATCGATAAAGCTCCAGGCAGCGGTTGTTCGTTTGACGTCTCCCCATCCGGCCCGTATCGCTCCGGGGATACAGTTACAATTTCTAATATAATCATACCCGACCCTACCGCGAACAAGAGCCAGGTAAATGTCTTTTACGATGCCGCCGGTGGTGCGAAGATCAATGTACCGCTCGATTACGACAGCGCGGCGGATACCTATTCCTTCATCATGCCGCCCGGAAACGTCGAAATATGGTTGGACGCTTTCAGCAAGGACAGTACCGTGATAACCGTGGAAAACAATCTGAACGGCAACGTTACGTTAAGCAGGTATGCCGGCTTGCCGGGGGACGTCATTACCGTGACCGCGCACCGGACGAAAACGGAGTATTTTGTAAAGGAAGTCCAGTTATATCTGACTTGGTCGGAGCTTGGCGAACAGGCAATCTATCACGAAGAACTGCTCGCTTATCCGTATACCGGTACGATTTCTTTTGCCGATAGCCAAACCGGTACGTTCACCATCCCGGCAAACATCGGTACGGCGAATATCCTGGTAAAAATCGTAACAGAGGAAACGCCGAGGAACACGGTTGTCTTCCCTGCAACCACCTCCTGCGTTTATGCGGGCGTTACCTACAGTTTCGATGTTATTCCTGATGATGGAGCAAACAGCGGCTGGTCGCAAAGCGGCGGAAAATGGACGACAGATCAATACCTGCCCGGGCAGAACGCGACGTTTGGCGTTTATCCTGCGGACAGTAACTGGCAAGCCGTCGTCCCCGTAGTCACGCACGGCGGCGTACCGCTTGATTATTCTACGAAATTCACCGAACGCAAGGACGGATTTTGGGCAACGGTCGTGACCGTCGCTATGCCGCCCTTTACTACCTTGGGCAATTGGAACGCCACCGACCTGAATGTTACGCTCTCAGGGCGGAGGATATACAAACCGTACACCGTGACAACGGTGACGCCAAATGCGGGGGCGTTCGAGAATTTTTCATCATTGACCGTCGCAGGGACAGGCTTTGAGCAGATTAAGGGCCAAGGCGTTGACTATGCGATATTGACGCCGGAGGAGCAGGCAACCGTGCGAACGGTCACATTCGGAAATTCGGCAGACGGGAGCCAGAATCGCGTCATCCCCATTTCCGAGATTGTTTTTAACGCTGATGGGACGCTCACTATACCTATATCGAGAGATTACCGCGAAGACTATCTCAGGCCGAACGCCAACGGTACGTTTTACTTGTCTGTCGGGAATGTAACACGTGCGGTCACTCTGGATATGAACTACCAACTGCGGTACACGCCGTTTTCTGTACTCGGGATCGTCGGCGGGGCGGGGACAGGTTATCGCTATAGAATTGAGCTGGCGGACAACAACGCGGACCTGGATCGGCGCGCCAACGGCGACCCGGTCCTGTTGAGGATCAGGGGCACAATGTCTTACAACCAAAGCACGGGCGCATACTATTTCGCCAAAGGGAACGCGATGTTCAACAGTATGCTGATTTACGACGTGGCTGCGGACAACGGGCTGAGCGTCATGGCAAGCAATGGGAATGTCACGATTATGGGTTCCAGCGGTAAAATGAACCTTCCTGGTTTCTCCGTAAACGTATCCATGCCGATGCGTTCCACCATATTAGCCGGGACGAAATACAGCGCGACCGAGGTCGCCGAGGAGAACAGCGATTTCAAGAATATTTCCCTGGCATGGTCGTATGACTACCCGGACGCCGCGGAGCTTGGGCTGAGGCTTGCCGCGATATTGGGCATGACGGCGGACATAGATTCCATCCGCCTGCTTGAAAAATCAGTGGTCTTCGGAGGGAAGATGACTGTCAGCCTGCCTTACGCGGTCATTACGTCAGGTGATGCGGACAATACGATTACCGGCGTATCCATAGACCGGCTGCAATACGGCATTTACGACGGCCTTGCGGTTTTCCAGGGCGTGGAAGCTTCGGGCTGGTTCAGGCTGCCTGATAATTTCAGGTTCAGCTTCCTGGACATCGACGCCAACGCCAACGCCCACATCAATACCTTCACGAATAACTATTCTTTTGACGCAAATATAAACCTGCACCTGTTTGAAATGGGCGGTTCGATTGAGTTTAAGCCCCTCAATGGCTACATCATACCCGACGGGATAAACGCCCACTTGTTTGCGGACGAGGGCGTCGAGGTAATTCCGGGGATATTGCAGATCAACGGCGGCGGCGGCGGGTTCCGCGGCCTTGCAGATACGATTTCCAGGGATTTCACATCCATACCGCCGTTTATGCTGAACACGAAAATGCGCATCAGCCTAATCGAAGTTGTAGGCATAGACGGCGACGTGTGGATAGGCCCGTCCGGCTATAATTATACCGGCGCGCTGTCCATTGGGAAAGGCGGTTTTGCCCTTCCCCTTGGCACATATTCCTATGGATTGGGCGTCTATGACGACGGCTTGACCGTAAGCGGCAACGTCAATATGACCCTTGTCGACAATTTTCAGATGTTCACCGGCAACGCCAGCCTGTTTGTCGGGTATAGGAAATACAACGGGGGCTTGAGTTTTTCCGGCAACCTCAACGCCAAGGTGCAGATCCCCCGGTTCAAGGTGATTTTCTGGTACGGGCCGATTACCCTCCTGAATGTAAACTGCGGCATAGACAGGCAAGGCATCAGCGCCAAGGTTCGCGTACTTAAAATGTTTGATATAAAGGTATGGTACGACTGGGGCGCGTCAAAGCCCGACTTCCAATTGTTTTCAGCCCCCACATGGCCAACCGTAGGCAGTACGCTGGACTCTACGCAGCCGATGTACGACGAAAACGGCGAATATGCCGGCACAGTGACCATCGGGGGCAACCTGAAGCTGATCGAACATGGCGCATCCGGTGGCTCCGGGGGAATTATTCCGTTAAGCCCGTTCGAATCTGCCGGTATCATGCCTTTGGCCGTCTCACTGACGGACGGAACGGCAACTATCGAACTTGATAATGAGTACCAGTTCGTCATGGTCGGCGTACCCAGGGGCGACTTGGCGGTGTTCTATTCCACAGATAGCGGTGTAAGTTACGATGAACCTTACCCCTTGTACTATCCGAGGCTGTCGCCAGCGACGGACGACGACCCGTACACCGAAGCTGAAATAAACGCGTCATGGGTAAACGCGCTTGATCAGAGCTGCGACGGCGAGGCGTCGATCATGTTGAGGCTTGATACGGAAAAGAGCTTTCATTGGATGATCAAGGACACATCAGGTAATGAATTTGAGTATGCCGTCATCGAAGCCGCGCCGCTGCCTGAAATCAGCGAAGCCTCTCTAAGCGGCGACGTACTTCACTGGAAAGCGGACAACCTGGATGTAAGCAAACAATACTCGCTGGACGTCTTTCTTACCCAGGATGACGGAACTTCATCAGGCGGCGGCGCAATGTACCCCATTGTCATGGATCAGATGGTCACGGCGGGCCTCGCTGCAGATACGGGGACGATCACGCTTGATACGGCATTGTTCCCGGATGAGATGCAGACAGGCGACTACCATGCTTTAGTTTACCTAAAAACGTACAACGGCCTTGTGGACATGCGCGACGGCAACGGCGATCCCGTTTATGACGAGGACGGCCTGACCGTGCTTCAGGAAGTGGACGCCACGGTCGAGGATGTGAAATATACAGTGGAGACGCTGCGCTTCACGAACGCGCGCCAACCCAGCCAAGTGCAGAATTTCAGCGTCGCGGCGGCAGGGGGCGGCAGCCTGAACGCCTCTTGGGACAAATCTGACGGCGATGTGTATTACATGATTACGCCTTATGACGGCAGCGGGGAGCCGATGGCGGGCGATCAGCCTTATATCTACCATGTTTCCCCTGATATGTATGCGGACTCCACAGGGGGGATAGCGGTCTGTATCTCGGGCTTGCCAATGGGAGCTGACTATAAGCTGGAAATCGTACCGTTCAGATTGACGGAACCGGGCAGCGATAAGTCCGCCGCGATAATCATGGGGCTGCCGCTGATGAGCGATCCTGTCCGTCTGCCGCTGCCGGATTATCCGGACGTATCCGCGTCCTTTGACAGCGCCGTCCTCTATACCGACGAACTAGGCAATCTTTCCGTCTACTCGTCCTCGGGGTACACGCTGCACCTGTCCGCCGATCAGGACTGCCTATTCACCGTGACGGAAAATGGACGGGACGTTTACCAAAACGGCTCGCCTGAGCGCACCCTTTCCCTGGGCATGCCGTTTGGAAGCGGCGAGACGACCAGATATGTCGTCGTCACGGCGAAAAATGCTTACGGCGACATAAGTTTCTATTACTACAACGCGTACTACAGCGATAGGAAGCCTGTATTATTCGTTGACACAAATGCGGATGGGGTCATTTTTGCGGACAGCAGTGGAAAGTTTACTGCGACAGGTACGACCAACCCCTATGCAGCCGTCTCCCTGTACATGGACGATCCGGTCATGGTCCGGGCGGATGAGGACGGCAGCTTTGCGCTTACGGGAACCCTGCCGTCCGGATTTGCGGCGGCGGCTGTTAGCGCAGACAGCGGTATGCTTGTAACCATTGGCAGCACGGACGCCTTGGGCAATACGGAAACCGCCAATGTCATGGTTGTGCCGTCGCAGGGTTCAAACGATAATGGCGACAACGGCGGAAGCGGCGGCGCAACAACAACGAGTAGTGTCCCCCCTACTGGAAACGATGGCGCAAAAACAGACCTCGGCGGTGGATACTGTGTGACTACGCCCAAAGGCCAGGATCCCGTAAAAGGCGACGGCGGCGAACTGGCCCTGCCGGGCGGCGGCAAGATAATCACGCCTGACCAACACGAGATCACAGTCCCGCCGGGGACGGTTATTGACAAGTCTCTCAACGTCATGACCCCACAAGGCAGCGGCGTAATCATAGCCCTTAGCAATGGTCTTCGCTTTAATATACATGATGATGCGGTTATTATTCTCGATGGCAATGTGCCGCTTGGCTACCGCATCGCCCTCGACAACCCGTTTATGGACGCAAGGGCAAGCGATTGGTTCATTGATTGCGTGATGTTTGCGTATGAACACGGCTTGATGGTCGGTACTAGTACAAAGCCGATGCTGTTCGGCCCGAATATGACTGCAACGCGGGGCATGATTGTTACGATACTCTATCGCATGGCGGGCAACCCGGACGTGAGCGGCCTGGCAAACCCATTTAGCGATGTTGCAGGAGAAAAATGGTACGCCGACGCGGTGATCTGGGCGGCGGCAAACGGTATTGTGTCCGGCTACGGCGACGGCCTGTACGGACCGGATGACAGCATCACCCGTGAGCAGCTTGCGGCCATACTCAACAATTACTTGGCTTACGCCGGACTGAGCCTCCCGGATAAAACGGAGTATGCAGGGTTCAACGATGACGCGGATATAGCCAACTACGCGGCGGAAGCGATAGAGAAATTCTTTAAGTCGGGGATTATTGCCGGAAAGCCGGGCGGAATATTTGACCCGAAAGGCAACGCCACAAGAGCGGAAGTCGCTACCATGCTCATGCGGCTCATCGAAGCGGCGACAGAGTAATCTGAACATCAAACCGGGTGCTTTGGCAGATAGAATCCGAAGCGCCCCTTTATATCTTTTTTCGATTCAAGATAGGTGGTGAGGATAATTCATAGCGCATCAGAAAAACTCGGCAGCGTAGTGAAAGCCGCGAGAAAGGAAAGGCATTTGACACAAAAGCAGTTAGCCGAGCGGCTATCCATAACGCCGCAATACCTTATGTCTATTGAGAACAGAAAACAGATGCCTGGCAGCAAGTTGCTTTTCCTCATTATCCGGGAGCTTGACCTTTCGGCAGATGAGATATTCTACCCGGAGCATGGGATTGAATGTGAATTGGTAAACAGGTTGAGTATTTTGTTATTAGGATTTGATGAACACGATATAGAGCTTATTATTTCGATGCTTCAAGTATTATTAAAGGCTAAATGCGCTGAAGGGGGCGAGTTGTATTGTCGCAGTAAATGTCCGCATATATAAACTGCTTTGCACGAACCGCCGCTTCGGTGAACAAAACTTAATACCCGCTAACTCGTCAAAAAAAGCCCGTTTTCATCGACGGGCTTTTCTGCGTACATAGGCAAACTCTCAGCCCACCAAAATAGAAACTCCCACTTTGCATTTTACTATTACTTACAAAGGCTTTACCCCTATACTGGTTCATCATTATGTACAGGCGCATTAAAAAACGTCCAGCGGGGGCCGCCGCCCTCTCCGGGCGTTTTTCTGTTTCTCTATGAGGTTATTCCCCGGGCGCGTTCGCCCCCTCTGTTTCGATTCGCTGCAAAAACCAATCGAAATGGAGGAAATCATGGAAGAACCCTTGATCACAATCATATACAAACTCGCCGATGGGAAACGGATCAGGATCGAAGTGACAAGCGAAGTCGAAGATGCGCTTGAACAATCCGAACGCCAGATCCGCTCCCAAAGGCGGCAAGACAGGCGCTATCTCATATACACGGGCTTCATAGACGAGTTTGACGACCAGACTATGGCAGCGCCGCACGAAGATACCGCCGATCTCCTGATCAGGGTGGACAGTTATCACCAGCTTTATACTGCATTGAATAAACTGTCCGCAATCCAACGCAGGAGATTAGAAATGTGCTATTTAGACGGGCTGACTTACCGCTGTATCGCAGAAGTTGAGAACGTGAGCCACAATGCGGTAATAAAATCCGTCAAGCAGGCGATTGACATTCTCTGCAAGCATCTCAGCAACTAAAGTATCAATCGGGAGGTTCTGTTGGTTTCCGCAGAGCCTCCCCCGATTTTACGCCTCTGCTTAAATATAAATATAGCTCAATGTGGCCATAAATGCAACTCATACTATCTCTTTGTTATGGCTCAACTGAACTGTAAACTATTTATGTTGGAGGAAACAATATGGACACATTAAGACGTATTACGCAACTTCGCGATGAACGCGGATGGAGCAATTACAGGCTTGCTAAAGAAGCGAAGATTTCGCAGACCACATTGAGGAACTTGTATAACAGGAACACGTTGCCAAGCATCCCGACGTTGGAAACGATATGCGCGGGATTTGGCATTACGCTCTCACAGTTTTTTGCGGAAGGCGACGAGGCGATTGAATTGAACGCGGAGCAAAAAGAGATGCTGAATATGTGGAACACGTTGACGCAAGACCAAAAAACGGCGTTACTGGAACTGCTGAAAAAAATGTAGATCAGACA
>JGI24704J35079_10000519_pt1 | contig 17654 bp, 13 predicted proteins | sample TergutNt197P3_FD_35079 | JGI IMG/M metagenome (IMG submission 35079)
TGCCGCCGCTCACAGCCCGTTCTCCCAACGGCCCATGAGGGGGTGCCCCATGGCCTGTCTCTGCTCCACGTAAAGCCGGGCCGTTTCCCGGGCCAGACCCCGCACCCGCCCTATGAAACGGGTGCGCTCGGCCACGGAAATGGCCCCCCGGGCTTCCAGGAGGTTGAAGGTGTGCGAACACTTCAGGCAGTAGTCGTAGGACGGCAGCACCAGGCCCAGCTCGGCCAGCCGCCGCGACTCATCCTCGTAGGTTTCGAAAAGCCTGAAGAGCATGGGTATGTCGGCGTGTTCGAAGTTATGCTTGGAATACTCGACTTCGCCCTGGTGGTGAACATCGCCGTAGCGGATGTGTCCGTTCCAGTCCAGGTCATAGACATTGTCCACGCCTTGGAGATACATGGCCAGGCGCTCGATGCCGTAGGTGTATTCCACGGAGATCGGGGCCAGGTCGAAGCCGCCGACCTGCTGGAAATAGGTGAACTGGGTCACTTCCATGCCGTCGAGCCAGACCTCCCAGCCTATGCCCCAGGCCCCCAGGGTGGGGGATTCCCAGTCGTCCTCCACGAAGCGGATGTCGTGGTTCAGGGGGTCGAGGCCCAGGGTCTTGAGGCTGTCGATATAGATTTCCTGGGCTTCCAGGGGCGAAGGCTTGAGGATGACCTGGAACTGGTAATAGTGCTGGAGCCGGTTGGGGTTTTCCCCATAACGCCCGTCGGTGGGCCGGCGGGAGGGTTGGACATAGGCCGTCCGCCAGGGCTCGGGGCCGAGGCAACGCAGGGTGGTGGCCGGGTGGAAGGTCCCGGCGCCCACTTCCATATCGTAGGGCGAAAGGACCAGGCAGCCGCGCTCGGCCCAAAAGTGGGAAAGGGCCAGCACCACTTCCTGAAATGACTTGGGATGACTAGGGAGCATAAGACCTCTGTACCTGGCTTTGAATTTTTTTATGTTAGCACAATCCCGGGGGCAATTCAATCCGGGGCCCCATCCTGGAGAACCTGAGGCTCTTCGGCCCCGATGGTCATGAGTTCCAGAAGGTCCGGCGCTTCGGGCGGCGCATCGCCCGTCCCGGCCGGGGTCAGGCGTTCCCGGAGCAGAGCCACGCGCTCCTCCGGGGGCAGGAATTCCAGCCAGGCCGGGAAGCGGGGATCGGTCGTGGGGGTGTGGCGGGCGTGGAGTAAGGCCACTTCGGCCTGTTCGACCGGGTCGTGAAAGGGGGCCAGCAGTTCCACCGGGTCGGCGTCGCCGTAACCGGACAGGACCAGGACCCGCCGGTCACCGGACGGATATTTAAACAGCACCGTGGCCCGGGTGACCAGCCAGCGAGGCCGGCCCAGAAAGAATTCATAACTTCCTCCGGGCTGTTCGGCCCGGGGGAACCACCATTCCATGAGGGGGGCGGCCCCGGCCACGTTATATATCTCTCTGGCCGGCCGGGGGGCCAGGCGCTGCCGAAATTTTTCCAGGGTCTGACCGTTTGAGGCGGCGGTGAATTCATATTCGCCCCCGGGCCGGAGCTTGATGGCCCGGTGGCCGAAGGGGGGTACGGTCACGGTCCGGCCGTCCGAGGTCACGGTCACGACCGCGGGCAGGCCGTTGTATATGGTCACCTGGCTCAGACCCTGGGTCCATCCCTGCCAGACCAGGAGGGCCAGGGTCAGGGCGGCCAGGGCGGAACTGACCGGCCCCGCCTTGAAGCGGGTTGACGGGAAATAGACCCGCGGCGCCCGGGGTCTGGCCGGCGGGTCCGGCAAGTCGGCCGTGACCGGTACCCAGGGAGGGGAGGCTGGTATGGCCTGGCCGCCCTCGGCCACCTGTTCTTCAGCGGCCAGAAGGCCGGCCAGGGCCAGGGTACGAAGTTGGGCCAGGGTCTGGTCGATCCTGGCCCAGGCGGTCGGCCAGGCTGACCGCCACTGGGGCCAGTTCGACTTGGTGGGCGGGTCCAGGTTCACGGAAACGAGCCGGCCCGGGCCGGCCAGACGGTCCCGGAGATCAACCCAGACGGCGTAAAATTTTTCAGCGGCCGCCTTGGGGAAGGAGGAAATATTCGACAGCGTCTCAGGGTCAAACGGGAAATTCAGAGTGGCCGACTGGGGGAAAAAACTCGGGGAAACCGCCTTCAGGGCCGACTGAAAATTCTCCCGGGCTCGGGTCAGGGTCCGGCGGCCGTGTTCAGCCAGCCACAGGAGGGAGCCCCAGTCACGCAGGATCTCCGGCCAGCCCCGGCCCAGGGCTTCAGCCGCGGCCAGGAAGGCAACCCGGCAGCGGGCGTGGTGGGTGAAGATCCGTTTCAGGATCCGATCATAGCGCGCTTCCAGATCGCTCAGTTCAGCGGCCAGACCCCAGGTGGGCCGGAGCCGGCCGTCCAGCCAGATAAGCCCTTCTCCCGCCTGGTCAGCCAGGAGTCCGGCCAGGAATTCCCCTTCCGCGGCCAGGAAGGCCGCAGCTTCCGCCTCCGAGGTCAATTCCGGGGGATAGAAGAGGTTCAGGTCTTTTTCAGGCCGGCCGACGGCGTAGAGTCCGGCCGGAGTCGGGGCGTAGAGGGTGACGGGCAGATTGGAAAACACTCCCCGGTAGCGAGGGTTCAGCCATATATTTTCCGGCTCGCCGAAGAGGGCATCGTCCGCCTCGGGCTCGGGACAGGGTTCACCGACTTGGGCTCCGTAGTGCGGGTTCAGGTAGATTTTGGCCAGGCCGGCCCGCAGCCGGATCAGGCGGCGGACCTGGTCGGCCTCGGACTTGCAGTTCTCGGACTCGTCGGCCACGGTCTGGTCCAGGGTCCGGGCCCGTTGCCAGAGGTCCAGGGCCAGCCGTTGTTTATAGACGGTCAGGTATTCCATGGGCCCGGGGTCGGCCCAGGTCTGAACAGCCTTGAAAAACAAAAAACCCCACAGGCGCATCAACTGCCGCGTCGGACTCGTCAGGAGCCCCAGCAGCCTGGCCGGGGCGGCCAGAGGCCAGGGCCTCCGGCTTAAGGCCCGGAGCGCCAAGTCCAGGGGGCTGCGGTCCGCCATCAGGAGGCTCAGGTGTCCGCCCCGGCCGCTGTGTTTCAGGTGGGCCTCGGCCGCGGCCAGGATCCGGGCCTGATCGCCGGGTCCGGCCGCGGCGAAAAAGGCCGGCCCGGTTTCCAGGCGGCCGGGGCCGGCAAAGGGCAGAAAGACCAGGGGGCTTTCCGAAAGGCCGAGGAATATGGGCGGTCCGGATGGTTTCCGGGGCCGGTAAAACGGGGCCTGGGCCAGATGGAGGGTCATGGGCCCCAGGGTCAGCCAGAGCAGAAGGGCGGCCGGGTCCAGGGCCAGCGCGGCCGGAATAAGTTGACTCAGGGTCCGGCCCAGAAGTCCCAGGAGCCCGACCCAGAAGGCCAGAAAAACCAGGGTCAGGCCCAGAAGGAGCAGACGGCCGATCAGGCGGTTGGTCCGGCCGGCGGGCAGGTCGGTTTCAGGCATATTCGTCACTCTTTGTGATAGGGCAGATGGTTCAAAATGGTATAGGCGCGGTAGGTCTGCTCCAGGATGACCAGGCGGGCCAGCTCGTGGGGGAGGGTCAGGGGTCCGAGGCTCAACACCCAATCCGCCCGCTTAAGGAGGCTCTCATCCAGGCCCCAGGGGCCGCCCACGGCCAGGTTGATGGTCTTGACCCCGCTTTCGCGGAGCCGGCCGATGCGGGCGGCCAGCCCGGCCGAAGACAGGCTTTCGCCGCGCTGGTCCAGGGCCGCCAGATAGTCCCCCGGTTTCAAGCGGGCCAGAATGGCCGCCCCTTCCCTGGCCCGGTGTTCCATCGCGGCCGAGTCCGGTCCGACGGCCCCCTTGACTACCAGTTCCCGGGCTTCAGCCAGAGGACGGAGCCGCTGGAGAAAATCGGCGATGCCGGCGGCCAGGAAGGGCGCCCTGGTCTTGCCGGGAAACAGAAAAACCCATCTCACAGTTTTGAAGTCACTCCCCGCCAAGTTTATAACATATTTAAATTCAAAAAGAAAGGCGGATGATTTAAGCCCGGCCCCACGCTTGACAGGGGCGGGGGCGGAACTTACCATATCCCTAAGGACCGCCGGTTTTCAAGAGTATTTTGGGAGAGGTGCCCATGCGCTATGACAAGTTCACCCTGAAAAGTCAGGAGGCCCTGAACGAGGCCGGCCACTTGGCCGACCAGCGGGGCCAGCAGGAGGTGACGCCTCTTCATCTGGCCTCTGGCCTGTTGGGTCAGCCCGAAGGCTTGGTCAGGCCGGTGCTGGCCAAGGCCGGCGTGCCCCTGGGCCAGGTGGCTGAAAGCCTGGAGCGGGAACTGGACAAGCTGCCCCGCGTCTCGGGCACGGGCCTGACCAGCTATGTGGGGATGGATCTCAAGACGACTCTGGATCTGGCCCTGGCCGAAGCTGAAAAAATGCGGGACGAGTTCGTCTCCACCGAACACCTGCTCCTGGCTGTCCTGGCCAGAAAAGAACAGCCGGCGGCCCGGGCCTTTCTGGACGCCGGTCTGACCCGGGACCTGGTTTTCAAGGCCCTCCAGGAGCTGCGCGGCCAGACCAGGGTCACGGACCAGAACCCGGAGGAAAAATTCCAGGCCCTTCAGAAATTCACCCGGGACCTCACCGATGAAGCCCGGCGGCGGAAGCTGGACCCGGTCATAGGCCGGGACGAGGAGATCCGCCGGGTCATCCAGGTCCTGTCCCGCCGCACCAAGAACAANCCGGTGCTGATAGGCGAGCCGGGGGTGGGCAAGACCGCCATCGTCGAAGGCCTGGCCCGGCGCCTGGTTTCCGGGGATGTGCCTGAATCGTTGAAAAACAAAAGGATCCTGTCTTTGGACCTGGGCGCGCTCCTGGCCGGGGCCAAGTTCCGCGGTGAATTCGAAGACCGTCTCAAAGCGGTCATCAAGGAGGTCGAGGCTTCGTCCGGGGAAATAATCATGTTCATTGACGAAATGCACACCCTGGTCGGGGCCGGCAAAAGCGAAGGCAGCCTGGACGCCGGCAACATGCTCAAGCCGCCCCTGGCCCGGGGGGAGATGCGGATGGTGGGGGCCACCACCATCGGCGAATACCGAAAGAACATTGAAAAGGACCCGGCCCTGGAGCGCCGCTTCGCCCCGGTGCTGGTGGAGGAGCCCACGGTGGAGGACACCATCAGCATCCTGCGGGGCCTTAAGGAGCGCTACGAGGTGCACCACCGGGTCGGCATCAAGGATGGGGCCCTGGTGGCCGCGGCCACCCTCTCCCGCCGCTATATCACCGACCGCTTCCTGCCCGACAAGGCCATTGACCTGGTGGACGAAGCCGCCAGCGGCCTGAGGCTGGAAATCGACAGCCTGCCCGCAGAACTCGATGAACTCAAACGCCGCATCCTGACCCTCTCCATTGAACGCGAGGCTCTCAAGAAGGAGAGCGACCCGGGGGCCGCCGAACGCCTGGCCCGGCTGGAGAGGGAAATCGAAAATCTTTCGGCGCGGGAGGCGGCTCTCTCCGCCAAGTGGCAGGCCGACAAGGACCTTTTGACCCGCGCCGCCGGTCTCAAGGGCGAGTTGGAGACGGTCCGGGCGGCCATTGAAAAAGCCCAAAGCGAAGGGGACCTGGCCCGGGCCGCGGAATTGCAGTATGGCCGCCTGCCGGCCCTGACCGCGGAACTGGAAAAAATATCGGCCGAGGCCGCCGGCGGCCTGGTACGGGAAGAGGTCGCGGCCGACGATATAGCCGCCATCGTGGCCAAGTGGACGGGCATTCCGGTCAGCCGTCTATTGGAGGGTGAACGGGAAAAACTGGTCCGCATGGAAGAACGCCTGGCCCGGCGGGTGGTGGGGCAGAAGCCGGCCATAGAGGCTGTTTCCAAGGCCGTGCGACGGGCCAGGGCCGGTATCGGCGACCCCGGCCGGCCCATAGGCTCCTTCATTTTCCTGGGCCCCACCGGGGTGGGCAAGACCGAGCTGGCCAAGGCCCTGGCCGAATTCCTCTTTGACGACGAGACCGCCCTTATCCGGCTGGACATGAGTGAATTCATGGAAAAGCACGCCGTGGCCCGCCTCATCGGGGCCCCCCCCGGCTATGTGGGCTACGAGGAGGGCGGCTACCTGACCGAGGCCGTGCGGCGTAAGCCTTACAGCGTGCTCTTGTTCGACGAGGTGGAAAAAGCCCACCCCGAGGTTTTCAATGTTTTTCTCCAGCTTCTGGATGACGGCCGCCTGACCGACGGCCAGGGCCGCACCGTGGATTTCAAGAACACCGTGGTCATCATGACTTCCAACATCGGCTCGGAATTCATCGCCGAGGAGGGCGCGGAAAGCCCCCGGGTCCTGGAGGCCCTGAAGCGGCATTTCCGGCCGGAGTTCTTGAACCGCATCGACGACACGGTCGTTTTTCAGGCCTTGGATGAAGAGGATATCCGGCGCATCGTGGATATCCAGGTCGGGATCCTGGCCGCCCGCCTGGCCGAACGCAAGTTGACCCTGACCTTGACGGCTGCGGCCGAGGCCTTCCTGGCCCGGGCCGGCTACGACCCGGTTTACGGAGCCCGGCCCCTCAAGCGGGTTCTCCAGGCCGAATTGATGGACCCCCTGGCCCTGGGGCTTCTGAACGGTGAGATACTGGAAGGGCAGAGCCTTATGGTTGAATTGAACAACCGGGGCGATGGCCTGGTTTTCAGGCCGGCCGTGACGGAAGCGGGCGAAGAAGAAGAAGTCGAGGCTCCTCTTTTACTGAACTGGCCAAAAGCCGGCCGTTTCAGGGATGAATGATTTCCCCCTCACGGATCACCAGGTAAAGGCCATTTTTCAGGAGAGAAACATCCTCCAAGGGGTTTCCGTTCACCACGACCAGGTCGGCGCATTTGCCTGGTTCTATTGAACCGGTCTCCTCGCCGATCCCGGCGATCTTAGCGCTGTGAACGGTCGCTTGGAGCAGAATGTCAAGAGGTTTCATGCGTATCTGTTCGGACCGGTATAGAAATTCATCCCCGTTTTCGCCGTGGAAGTTGTCGGTAGTGCCGGAATCCGTGCCGAATCCCAGCGTGAGGCCCGCCTGATAGGCCGCGGTCAGGGATGACAGGCAGTCACGCATCAAGGCTCTGCTTTTCTCCCGCATATGCCCGGAGAAGCCGTGGGCGGTCCGGGCGAGTTTCATCATCCCGGTCATCGTGGGAACCAGAAAGGTCTCGCTTGCCTTCAACCGGTCGATAAGCGCTCCATCCAGCAAGGTCGCATGCTCGATGGTGCGCACGCCGGAGTTGAGGCAGAGGCGGATGGAATCAAGGCTGTGACAGTGAGCCGCCACGTATGAATGACGGCTGCGCGCGATCCGCACCAGCTCCTTCAGCTCATCCTCCTCGCAGATCGTCAGGCCCGGCTCGCCGCCGGGATTACTGATGGCGCCGGAAACCATGATCTTCATGAAATCGGCGCCCGCCTTGAATTCCTCGCGCGCCGCGTGCCGGACAGCGGCGGGGCCGTTAGCCTCGCTGTACATCCCCATGAAGTAATCGTTCCCCAATTCGGAAGGGGTTATGATTTTTGCGCTGGTCAGGATGCGCGGCCCGGGCAGACGTTTTTCCCTGAGCATATTCCGCAAGGCCACGACGATGTGGTTGACATCCCCCACATCCCTCACGGTCGTAAAACCGGCCCGCAAGGTGTCCAGGGCGAATTTGTAGCTCTCCAGGGNGCGGTAGGGAAGCGGTTTGGCGTTATCCACCAGCAGGTCCGAGCCGCTGATGGCCAGGTGNACATGAAGGTCAATGAAGCCGGGCAGNACNGTCCGGCCTCCGAGGTCCACGGCCCCGCCGTTTTCGGCGCTNGCGCCAGGCCGGGAAATCAGGGCGAGGCGGCCTTCCCGCACCAGGACATCGGCCTCACCGCCATAACCGCCGGACAATTCCGGCAACAGTCGGCAATTTCGCAACAACATGGTCATACAGCTCCCGGCCCGGGCAAGGCCAATCGGCAGGCCACCAAGTGGCCAGGTTCATATTCTTTGAGTTCCGGCATATCTTCCAGGCATTCCTCGGCCCTCATCTCGCAGCGGCCGGCAAAGCGGCACCCCGGTTTCAGGTTGACCGGGCTGACGACCTCACCTCGGATCAGGTTGGAAAAGAGATCTTTTTCATCCAGGCTGATGACAGGTATCGCCGCCATCAAGGCTCGGGTGTAGGGGTGCGCCGGAGACCGGAAAAGGTCGTCCGATGAGGCCAGTTCAATGCACTGCCCCAGATACATGACGGCGATCCGGTCGGATATGTGCTTCACCACGCTGAGATCATGGGTGATGAACATGTAGGTCAAACCCAGCTCGTCCTGCAAATCCATCAGCAGATTCAGTATCTGCGCCTGGATCGAGACATCCAGGGCCGAGACCGGTTCATCGCAGACGATGAAGGCCGGGTTCAGCGCCAGAGCCCGGGCGACGCCGATGCGCTGGCGGCGGCCGCCGTCCAGTTCATGGGGATAGGCGTTGGTCAGCCGGCTCGCCAGNCCCACCGTATCCATCAATTTGCGCGTCCGGGCAAAAATTTCNCCGCGGCCGGGCGGCATTTTGTTCACTATCATCGGTTCCGCTATNAGNTCGCTGACGCTCAGGCGCGGGTTGAGACTGGAATACGGGTCCTGGAAGATCATCTGCATATTCCGCCGCATCCGGTTCATCCGCCGCCGGTCCAGGTTCAGGATGCTGTTTCCGTCATACAGAATATCGCCGGAAGTCGGCTCGGTCAGCCGCAGGATGACGGAACCCAGGGTGCTTTTGCCGCAGCCTGACTCGCCGACGATGCCAAGGGTCTTTTTTTTTTCTATCCGCAAATCCACTCCGTCCACGGCGTGGAGCGGGCCGGCGGGGGTGCGGAAATATTTTTTCAGACTGATGGTTTCAATCAAGGGGGTCATCAGTCCAGCCTCTCGAAAAGATGGCAGGCTATGCCGTGAGTGCCCCATTGGCGCAGGGGCGGCTTCCGCTGTCGGCAGATATCCGCGCAATGGACGCAGCGGGGATGAAAGCCGCACCCGGAAGGCAGACGAGAGGGATCCGGCATAAGCCCGTCAATGGGCTTAAGGCGCCGAGATTGCACTTTCAGGTCGGGAATGGAGCCGAAGAGGCCGTTGGTGTAGGGGTGATGGCGTTGGCCGAGGATCAGGTCGCGCACGGTTCCGCTTTCGATGATGTCTCCGGCATACATGACGGCCACCCGGTCGCAAATCCGGGAGACNATCCCCAAGTCNTGGGTGATCAGGATCATGGAGGTATCCAGGTGACCCTTCAGNTTCTTCATCAACGAAAGCACCTGCGCCTGGATCGTCACATCCAGCGCCGTGGTGGGCTCATCGGCGATCAATAATTCCGGGCCGGAAGCCAGCGCCATGGCGATGACGACCCGTTGCTTCATGCCGCCGGAAAACTGGTGCGGGTAATCGTTTTTGCGGCCCGGCGAAAGTCCGACCAATTCCAGCATCTCATCGACGCGCCTGTTGATGCGCTCCCGGGAACTTCTCCCCTCCTCCTGGTGGTATTCCAGCGCTTCGGCGATCTGGGCGCCGATAGTGAGCACGGGGTTCAGGCTGCTCATGGGATCTTGAAAAATCATGGATATGCGCCCGCCGCGAATGGCGCGCATTTCCGCCGCCGGCAAAGCCAGAAGATCCAGGCCGCCGAACAGGATCTCACCTTTGGTGATCCGGCCGGTGCGTTCCGGCAGGAGCCTTAAGACAGCCAGGGCCAACGAGGTTTTTCCGGCGCCGGTCTCGCCGACCAGCCCCAAGGTCTCCCGCCGGTCCACCGTCAGATTGACGCCGTTTACGGCCCTTACGGTCTCCTCATCAGTCTGGTAAACGACTTTCAGGTCTTTGATTTCCAGCAAGAGGGGTTTTCCTTTTAGTTCTTCAGGCGTGGGTCCAAGGCGTCCCGCAGCCCGTCTCCGAGCAGATTGAAGGAGAGGGAGCAAAGCACGATGGACAGACCCGGGAAGGCTATAAGGTAGGGCGCGTAGCGTATCTGTTCCTTGGCTTCGGAAAGCATGGTGCCCCATTCAGGCTGCGGCGGCTGGATGCCCATGCCGATGAATGAAAGGCCGGCCGCTGTCAGGATCATGTCTGCGATGGTCATGGTGGCCTGCACGATCACGGGGCCCATGGCGTTGGGAATGATATGCCTGTATATGATGCGGAAATCACCGGTGCCGCAGGAACGGGCGGCGCGGATGTAGTCCTGATCGCGCAAAGTGAGAATGACCGAGCGTATGATGCGCGCGAAATTCGGCACTTGCGACACGGTAATGGCCATCATCATGTTGACCATGCCCGGGCCCAATACGCTGACTACGGTGAGGGCCAAGAGAATGGCCGGGATGCACATCATGGCGTCGGTGAAGCGGGTTATGACCATGTCCACCCGGCCGCCGTAAAACCCGGCGGAGGCCCCCAACAGCCCGCCGCAAAACGTGGCGATGAGCGTGGTGACGACCCCGATCGTCAGCGAAATGCGGCCGCCGTGGACAATGCGCGAAAAGACGTCGCGTCCGTAATTGTCAGTTCCGAACCAGTGTTCGGCGCTGGGCGGTTTAAGGCGGTTTTTTATGTTCTGGCCGACCACGGTTTGGTCGTAGTCGCCGATGAAGTCGGCGAAAACGGCCAAGAGGGCGAAGCAGATGATGACGGCGAGCCCGAGCATCGCCGCCTTGTTCCTGCGCAGCCGCCGCCAGGCTTGGGCGAATTGGCCCTGGGACCGGACCTGGCCTTTTTCTTCCGGGCCTGCCATCAGTGATTCCCGCTCCGCCTGTACAGGGCCTTGACCCGGGGATCGACCAGCGCGTAGAGGATGTCCACCAATAGCATGATGCCGCAAAACATCGTCGAGAGGAAAATGACCGCGGCCATGACCTGCGGAATGTCTTTCATCCTGATGGCGTTGACGATCAAGGTTCCCAGCCCGGGTATTGAAAAGACGGTTTCGGTGAGCACGGCGCCGCCCAGGAGAAGGCCGAAAATCATGCCGACCAGGGTTATGATGGGTAATAAGGCGTTCTTCAGGGCATGGCGCATGATGACGCGCCTTTCCGGAACCCCCTTGGCGCGGGCCGTGCGGATGTAATCCTGGCGGATCGTCTCCAGCATGGTGGAGCGGGTCATGCGCAGAATGATCGCCAGGTAAGGCAGGGACAAGGTGCCCACCGGCAGGATGAAATGTCTCCAGGTGTCGGCGCCGTTGGAGGGCAGCCAGCCGAGCTTCAGCGAGAAGAGGATGATCAGCATCAAGCCGAACCAGAACACGGGGAAGGAGGAAAAGAACATNGCCGTGATCGTGAAGGTGTAGTCCAGGGCGGAATACTGCCTTATGGCCGAGTAAACGCCGACGGGAAGCCCCACGGCCACNGTGACCGTGATGGCCATGAGGGAAAGAGCCAGGGTGACGGGAAAGCGGGAGAAGACATCCTCGAACACCGGGCGGCCGGTGCGGTAGGATGAGCCAAAATCACCCCGCATGATCCCGGCGACATAATTGCCGAACCTGATGAGAAACGGTCTGTTGTATCCCAGCCGCTCGTTTAAGGCCGCCACGGCCGCCTCATTGGCGGTCTGCCCCAGAATAAGCCGGCCCGGGCTGCTGGGCGTCAGCGACATGATGGAAAACACGATCATGATCACGAACATGATTGTCGGAACGATCAAGAGGACCCGCTTGATGATGTATTTCCACATGGAACTGCCGCCCTCCGCCCGGGCGCGGATGAATCCGCGGTTCCTACCAGCTAAGAGTGTCCGCGTAGAACAGGTTGTGGGCTTCCACTTTAAAGCCTTTGAGGTTCTTGTCGCTCGCGGCGATGGTCTTGCGGAAATACGAGGGGATCAGCGGAATGTCCAGATAGACGATCTGCTGCATCCGGCGCAGGGCGCGGGCCCGCTTCTCCGGGTCGGCCTCCCGGCGCTGCTCTTCAAGCAGCTCCTGGAATTCCGCGTTATGGTAAAAGGAGAAATTGGTCGTCCCTATGGTTGTGGCCGAGAGACAGGAATTCAGGATAGGGTCGCCGTCGGCCGGCAAGGCGGTCATGCCGGCGATGAAGAGGGGGTTGTTGCCCTTGGCGGCGTCGTCCCAGAAAGTTCCGTTTTCCACCACGTTGATGGCGGCCTTGATGCCGATAGCCGCCAGGGCCGCCTGATAGGCTTCGGCCACCTTTTTGCGTACGCCGTCCACGGTTTCAATGGCGCAGTTGAAACCATCCGGGAAACCGGCCTCGGCTAAAAGCTCTTTCGCCCTTTCCGGGTCGTAAGGATACGGCTCGGCCAGGCCCGGGTCGTAACCGAAGGAGCGCCGGGAGACTATGGTGCCGGTCGGCGTGCCCCCTATACCATCGACCGCCGCCAGGATGAGATCGTTTTTGTCAATGGCCATCGACATGGCCTGGCGCACCGCCAGGTTGTCGAAGGGGGGCGTATTGACGTTGATGGACAAGTACTCGCAGTAATAGGATTCGGCTTCATACACCGCCAGGTCCGGATTTCTTTTCAGATTCGGCACATCCACCGTGGAAGGCTGCAAAAGAATGTCCACATCGCCGGATTCCAAGGCTATGGCGCCCGCGCTCTCCTCGGGAATTATGCGGTAAACCACGGTCTGGATGTCGGGCTGGCCGCGGAAATAGCCGTTGTTGGCCGTCATCGTGACTGAAACGCCCTTTTTCCACCCGGCAAACTCATAGGCACCGGTGCCGGCCCCGGCTGGGTTGATCGAGAAATCCCGGCCCCGTTCCTCCACCACTTTTTTGTTGACGATCGCCAGGTAGGTGGTGGAAAAGAAATTCAACTGAGGTGAATAGGCGAACTTCAGTTTGACCGCCACCGTGTGGTCGTCGATGACCTCGACGCTGTCCATCGGCTCGGTGGCTTCCTGGCAAAACGGCGAGGCCATGGCCCGCTCAAAGGAATATTTGACGTCCGCGGCGGTGAACGGATCCCCGTTTTGGAATTTCACATCCCGGCGCAGCTTGAAAGTGTAGGTCAGGCCGTCGCCGGAGATTTTCCAGTTTTCCGCCAGGGCGGGGTGCAGTTGCCCGTCCGCATCGGCCCGGATCAGCGAGTCGAACATGTTCATATAGACCCGTATGGCCATCAGTTCATAGCAGTTGTGAGGATCCAGGGACGACGGCTCCACGGTTTGGGCGATAATGACAGAGTTTCTCGCGGCCGGCCCGGGAAAAGAGGCCGAGGACGATCCGGCGGAGGGATCCGACCCGGATTGGTCGGGTGAACAACCCAAGGTCAAAGCGGCTATGAACAGCGCCGCCGACATCAAAACCCACTTTTTTTTCATGTTTCCTTACCTCGTGTCGAGCTGAATCAAGGTCAGCCCGCGGTTTTGCGCCAGATCTCCTCCATCCGGGCCAGCTCCCGGCTTTTTTCCGTGGTCAGGGGAACCGGCTGATGATCCATCTTCTCCAGGGTCATGGCCCGGAGACGCTCGCCGAATTTGGGACTGCCGGGTTTTTCGGCCATGCTACGGTCGAACAGTCGGGAATAGAACATCTCCCGGCAGATCCGGCGGGTCGAGGGATGCCGGAGATAATTGCCCCCGGGCCCTATCTGGTCAATGATCTCCACGGCCAGGCTTTCGCGGTCAACCGGGAGGCCCTTCATGAACTGGCGGACCATGAAGATGATTTCGTTCATCAGGACCATGTATTCCGGTGAAGCCAGAGAGCCGTGATCCAGCCATGAGCCGCAGTCATGCACCAGGCCGGAACCGGAAGCCGCGGAAGCCAGGCACTGGAAGATGGATTCCAGGCCGGCCTGGGGATCAATGTATTTGGAGTCGGTGGCACCAGCCGTGCCGAAGAGCGGCAGTTCGTAGAAAGCGGCCAATTGGGAGACGGCGCTCAACATCAGGGCCTGTTCGGCGGAGCCGTAGGTGAATATGGTGGTGTGCATATCCATGATGGTGGACTGGATGCCGTAGATGAAGGGGGTCCCCGGGGCCAGGACCTGGGCCATCACCAGCCCGCTTAAGCTTTCCGCATTGCCCAGAACCAGGCTGCCGACCAGACTGGCCGGGCCGGTGCCCCCGGCCTGGGGGGCGCTGAGAATTATCAGGGGCAGGCGGTGTTCACAGCAGAAGATTATCTTGTCCAGGGACGGGCCGTAGTAGGAGAGGGGGCTTATGGGTTCCGAGTAGTGGACGATCAAAGGCGCCTGTTCAAAATTCTTCCGGCCATCCGTGATGACCAGGGCCATTTCATAGACGGCCTTAAGGCTTTCGACATCGTTGCAGCAGAAGACCAGGGGTTTCTCGGTGTTGGTCAGAGCCGCCTTGGCCGCCAGCCGGTCGGCCAGTTGCGGGGGGCAGTCCCCGGCCATGCCGATGATCATTGACCAGTCAAAATTCGGCAGGGCGTCCAAAAGGCGGGCGTTGGCCGCGCAGTGCCTCAGGTGAAACGGGGACCGGCGGCCGTCAACCGGGTCGAGAAAGTCCACGCAGTCAAGGCTGGGCCCGAACCAGGAGTAGCCGCCCTGGAGAAACACGCGCCGCTCTCCGTCCCGGCGGCCCAGGACCAGGCGTTTGGGCGCCCGGCGCAGGCAATCCTCAACCAGATGGGCGGGCAGGCGCACCCGGTCCCCGGAGATCCGGCCGCCGGCTCCAGCCAGGGCTTCCAGCATCCGGGGGTGCTTGATGACCAAGCCGGTGCGTTCCAATACTTCCAGGGACGCCCAGTGAATCTCCTTGATCTGTTGCTCAGACAAGACGCGCAATTCCGGACGGAAGGTCAAATCAGGGAAAGTGAGAGACATGAGGCCTCCTGAAAATACGGCCTTATCAGGCGTAATGAGCGCTTAAACCGCCAGAACCGTGACCAGGCCCCGGTCGGCGTCGATCTCCACCAGGCTGTCCAGGGCAATGGCCTCAAAGGGGTCTTGATCCAGATCGGTTATCGTCGGGAGGCCTAAGACGGCGACGGTCACGGCCAGCCGGGAGTCCAGGCGGGGCAGGATCAAACCGGCCGGGCCGATGTTCCGCACCCGGGCGGCGTGAAAATGGACCGACCAGCCGTTGGAACCTTTGCCCCCGGACAAAACCAGGATGCGGTCTTTGATGCTGCGGCCTTCAAAGGGGTGCCCTTTTTCAATGACCAGGCCGGTCTTTTCATCCAGCCCGCTCCAGCCGGAAATGGCTTGGCGGCTGACCAGGGCCAGGCCTTCGGCCCGGCCGGGGACCACGCCCCGTCCTTTCAAAACCAGGCTCATCCCCTGGCTCCTTCCCAGCGTCCGCTCACGGCGCTTCTGAGGCAGTCGTCCAGGCTGCCGTATAGGATTTCGGCCTTGGTTTCCGATTTCAGGTAGTGGGCCTGCTTGGCTGAATCAAGGGCCAGGGTCCTGGTTCCGGGAGGCAGTTGGCCGCTGACCAGGGGGCAGGTGTTGGTCAGGAGCTTGGCGCCGGCGGTTTCGATGATTTTCGTATAGCCCATCCGGTCGGCCGTTTCCTTGAACGGGGCCGCGGTCCACACGTGCACCACAGTACGGTCTGATATCCGGCGGCCCGCCAGTCCTTCGGCCACTTCCCCCAGTTGGTGAACCGTAAGATGGGGGCAGCCGAGGCTGATGTAATCCAGCTCGGCCCTGCGCCCGCTGGAGAGCAGGCCCCGGGACTCTTCCATTTCCCGGGGGCCTATGGTCACAATTTCTTTCCCGGCGCCCGGGGCCAGGGCCGCCGAAAGAGTCGGGGCCTCGGGCGTCAGGCCCACAAAATGGGCCATCTCGGCCCCGCTGGTGGTGGCCAGGGAGGCGGCCGCCGACTTCAATTTATGGATGTCCGGCCTGGGAAACCCGGAAAAGACCGGCACCGCCCCCGGGGGAATTTTCAAGCCGGCGGCATGGCCGAACAAATCCCAATCATGGACAGTCTCCAGCCTGGCTTCCACCCGGTAATGATGAGTGCCCAGCCGGCGACAGGGGTCGTGGAGCCCCCAAAAGGGGGTCCGGCCGCAGACAGCCGCCCAGAAACCAGCCTCCAGCCCGTCGGCCTGCCCCCGGGCGCTCCAAAGACTGTTCATCAGGAGAACGGCGTGGGATTCGCTGGACACATAGTGTTCCCCGGGCAGAGGGACGAACCCGGTCAGGTAGGGCACGCAGGTGCCCACCAGCCGGACGCCCAGGGCCGCGAATCTGGCCAGGTAGAGCTCATTTACGGCCGCCCTCTCGCGGTCGGCGGTCATGGTTGCCCAATCATTGGCCGAAACTGGAAATACGTCCGATTGGCAGCGGCAGTCAGGGGAAAGCCGGTCAAAAACCAGCTTTTCCCGGCTGACAAAAGCCATTTCCGAGTAAACTTCATCGAAATCGCGCGTGGGACAAGCTTCAAGATAGGGATGGGCGCCGCAGAAAAGATGGGCCATGGTCACCCGGCACAGGCTCTCGGCCTCGACTATGCGGCCGTATTCCACGGTTTTGGCCAGGGCCTGCCGGACCAAGGGACCGGATTCACCATCCAGCATTCGCTGTTCTTCGTCTGTCAGCCGCATACTTTTCACCATTATGAAAGCCTATCGGCTTATTTTCTGCCAATCACATTGTGGCTATAATAATAGTTTTTTAGTTATTGTCAATAAAAATTTCCCCTCAACAATATATTGACGCTCCCCTATCTGAACGATATAGTAAAGTTTAAGAAACAAAGGCAGGGCCGAATAATCGAGAACACCGGGAGCCGACCATGAACGACCGCGAAACCTTGAGCCGACTGATAGACCAGGCCGCCGGCCGGGTTCCGGCCGATCTCCTGATCACCAACTGCCGCCTGGCCGATGTCTTTGGCCAGACCTTGTTTGACGGCCCCCTGGCCTTGGGCGGCGGTCTTATCCTGGGCTGGGGCGGGGACTATGAAGCCGTGGAGACCTTGGACGCCCGGGGCGGTATCGTCCTGCCCGGCTTCATCGACGGCCATGTGCACATAGAATCCTCGACCCTGACCCCGCCCCGGTTCGCCCGGGCCGTCCTGCCCTTCGGCACCACCACCATCGTGGCCGACCCCCACGAGATAGCCAATGTTCTCGGCCTGGCCGGGATCGAATACATGCTGGCCTCCACCCGGAACCTGCCCCTGAATGTCCATATCATGCTGCCCTCCTGCGTGCCGGCCACGCCCTTCGAGGAAGCCGGGGCCGAGCTCAGCGCGGCCGATCTGGCCGGCCTGGTGGGCCGGGAGGGGGTTCTGGGCCTGGGTGAAGTCATGAACTATCCCGGGGTGGTGGACCGGGACGAAGGGGTGCTGGACAAGCTCTTAATGGCCCGGGCCCGGGGCCTGGTCATGGACGGCCACAGCCCGGGCCTGGCCGGCCCCCGGCTTTCAGCCTACGCGGCCGCGGGGCTTTTGACCGACCACGAGTGCGGGGACCCGGAAGCCGCACTCGATCGCCTGGCCCGGGGCCAGTATGTCCTGTTGCGCGAAGGTTCCAGCAGCCATGACCTCTTGAAACTTCTCCCGGCCGTCACCCCGGCCAACCTCCGGCGCTGCCTCTTCTGCACCGACGACCGGGAGCCGGCCGACATCCTGGCCCATGGCCATATCAGTCATAGCCTGCGCCTGGCTGTCCGGGCCGGCCTCGACCCCCTGGCGGCCGTGACCATGGCCACCCTGAACGCGGCGGAATGTTACGGGCTCAAGGGCCGGGGCGCCCTGGCCCCGGGCTATGCGGCCGACCTGGTCA
>JGI24704J35079_10000530_pt1 | contig 17500 bp, 13 predicted proteins | sample TergutNt197P3_FD_35079 | JGI IMG/M metagenome (IMG submission 35079)
CTTCGTTACCGCAACAAACAGCGTAAGCATCTCTTGCGCCTCTCGCTTATTTGCGGTTTTCACAATTTTGAATTAACGTTTTAGGACTCGTCTTTTCAATACTGGCTTTTCACCTGTTGATTTTCATAGCATAAATGGTATTATAAATATTCCTGATTTTGTATATGGCGATGTAAATGATGACGGTCAAATTAATTTAGTGGATGCAGTTATAGTCAGACGCTATGCGGCAAGATGGACACTTGAACAAATAGGGGTTAATTCGATAAATCTAAATGCGGCTGATGTAAACGATGACGGTCAAGTTAATTTAGTGGATGCAACTATACTTAGACGCCATGCGGCCAGATGGGCGGAATATTCGATTCTCCCATATAAACCGGTGCCAATACAACCAGCTCAATTTGCTGCTCCGTTTATGTTTTCAGCCAGTGCCGGCGCAACAATAAATGTGGGGAATGCAAGCGGAAAAATTGGAGATATTATCGATATTCCGATTAGTATTGAAAACAACCCGGGATTAATAGCAATGCTATTTGAAATTTATTTTAACGATACAGCACTGAAGTTTGTAGGTTTTGAAGATAAAAATATATTAAACGGTGCAACACATCCACCTTCTACCACGGAAGGAGCATCATCGCCTCTTGTGTTCGCATGGGTTGATGAACTTGCCATTATTGATAATACAAATGACGGTGATATTATTATATTGCAATTTGAAATATTAGACGGGGCTTCTCCCGATGATTATGACATTACATTGATATTATCTTCCGGCGATACATTTAATACTGGCTTTTCGCCTGTTGACTTTGAAGTTGAAAATAGTATAATCACGGTAGAACCAGACGAAACCGAAAAAATAATCACAGGACATACACCACTAACGGCGGTTACGCTGACCATAAACGAAAACATACTGACGTTAGCCGACATAATAGCTTCAGGCAAATTGCCAACAACGGTTACCGTAACAGACGGAACAACCCCGGCAACGGCGAACATCACCGATTGGACGGGTACATTCGATGGCACAACGACAGGCGCGAAAACTTTGACGGCGGTATGGGACGCTCCAAACGGATACACAAAAGGCGTAACTCCAATCACTATAACCAGCGCCCGAACCCGAACCCGCGACCGAACCCGAAGCCGCAAAAGAAGACGAAGATGAAGATGAAAAAGAAAACGAAGGAGAGGAAGAGGAAGACGAACTCGATTTGGTCGATGTGATCAATTTGCCCGATGGCTACGATTTCGATTTGCCCGAAGGCGAATCGCCTGTAATTGACAGCGACGGCACAGTCAATTTGCCCGGCGGAGCCACGGTCACGACGCCAAACGGCACGAAAATCGTTTTGCCGGCCGGAACAGCCATATCGCCCGAAGGCAAAATCAGCTTCCCGGCCGGAAGCGGCGCAAAGATAACGCAGAACAACGGCTATGCTTTCGAAATCAACGAAAACGCGCAAATTGTGCTCGACAGCGATTCGCCGCTTGGCTATACGGTCATCATCGAAAACCCGTTTGAAGACGTGCATGAAAGCGATTGGTTCTTCGACCCCGTGATGTTCGCTTACTCCCGCGGCCTGATGGTGGGCACGAGCGCAGTCCCGATGCTGTTTGACCCGAATGCGGCCACCACCCGGGCCATGATAGTCACGATCCTGTACCGCATGGAAGGCAGCCCGGACATAACCGGACTCGACAATCCGTTTGACGATGTGGCAAGTGGCACATGGTACCACGACGCGATAGTATGGGCGGCGGCAAATGGCATCGTGAACGGCTACGGCGATGGGCAATACGGACCGCAAGACGACATCACCCGCGAGCAGCTTGCGGCGATAATGAACAACTACATCGGCCACATAGGTTCAGAGTTCCCCAAAATACGCGAGTATGCGGGTTTTGGCGATGAAAACGAAATCTCCGGTTATGCCAGAGAAGCAATCGAACGCTTGTTTGCCGCCGGAATAATAAACGGCAGAACGGGCAACATATTCGACCCGAGGGGAAAGGCGACGAGAGCCGAAATGGCGACGATGCTCAAAAACCTGATAGAAGCGCAAGCGTAAGATATTCCAAAAAGCTTTTACCATCGTACCGTAATCCCCATGAGCGCACGGCAAGGGCGGCAATCCTTATTGCCGCCCCCATCCATTGCGCCCGAAATGGCGCCGCTTTCGCAAAGCCATGCATTATGCCTTGTCTCTCAGTTCCTCTATCTCTTCAATCGTCAGTTTCGAATATTTCAATATCTTTTGCATCGGTTCGCCGTCCGCAAGCATCTCCTTCGCCGTTTCGATCGCTCTGGCTTTTGCCCCTTCTATATTGCCCTCTGCCTTGCCATTGACAAAGACACGCTCATCATACAAAGTTTTTATCATGCCTGATACCTCCTCGCTTAATTTCATTTCCGCACTGTACTTCTCATTCAAATGCCTGAACAATTCACCTGTCGTACCATTGCGCTTGCGTAGAGTACAAGCGCGCATATTCGCCGTTGTTGGACAATAAATCGCCGTGGGAGCCGTCCTCGACAATCTCGCCGTCTTTGAATACGACAACCCTGTCGGCAAGCGAAGCGACGCTTATTCTATGCGTAACCATAATAACCGTCTTGCCCTCCGTCATGGCAATGTACTTCTTGAAAACTTCGGCTTCGGCAAGAGGGTCGAGGTTGCTTGTCGGCTCGTCAAGCACGATAAAATCCCTGTCCCGGTAATATGCCCGCGCAATCGCTATTTTTTGCCATTCTCCGCCGGACAGTTCCGTGCCGCCTATTTCCTTGCCGAGCATAGCGTTTTTGTCCGCGCCCTCAAATCCCGCGAATCCAATTGAAGCATCAATCCGGTTTTCATCTCGCTTGTTTTCCACATCGCCCAAAAATACGTTGTCGGCGATGGTAAATGTGTTGAATCTCGCCGGTTCTTGCAATACGCATGATAAGGAATTATATTTATCCGCAGAATCCATATCCCTTGCATCGCCGCCGTTTATCATTATTTTTCCCTCCGCCGGTTCCAGCATCCCGGTCAAAAGTTTGACAAACGTCGTTTTGCCCGCGCCGTTTTCCCCGACAAACGCGACCTTTTCGCCTTTGCGTATTGAAAAGCTCACGTTTTTTATGCGGTAATCGTCTGTTAAAGGATAGCGGTAAGTTAGATTTTGAGCCTCTAAACACTCGATGTCCAATTCCGTTATTTTACCGTCCGCGCTTTTTGAAATCTGCTCGTTCAAATCGACCAGTTCAAAGAACTGCGCCGCTTCGTTTTTCTTCGATATGAAGTTTGCAATCGAACCGAATAATTGCGAAGTGCTATCCATGAGCGTGCCAATCAAAGCAAGCGCCGCGCCGAGCGCGCCGATTGAAAGCCTGCCCTGCGTCATCAAAACGATCGCGAAAACATTCGCCGCGATGCTCGCCGTATTGGAAATGAATCCGCTCACCGTTCCGAGTATAAACACATTCATCTGATTTTTCTTTTCTTTGACAACGTAATCGTCCGCGAGGACTTTCCATTTCGCAAAGAAGAAATCAAATAAGTTCAGCGCCTTGACTTCCTTAGCGGATCCGCCGAGCAGCACGCCTTGATAATATCCGGCTTCCCGCAATATTTTCCCGTTGTCCCGCGAAAACTTGAAATTTAGCTTGTTGCCGACGTAAGTCGTATAGAGCGTTGGGAGCGGCGCGATAAGAACGATAAAGCATAGCCACGGATTGAAAATATATAGCGAAGCGGCAACCATGACTACTGAAACGATTTTTGCTATTATGACATAACCCTCGATTATGACGCCTCTTTGGAGCGAACTCCATTCGCTGCCCATCGAATCGAAACTTCGGTTGATTATATCGTTTATCTTCGGAACTTCCATGTAATCCGGGTAGAGCTTCGATATTTTTTTGAACAGTTTTTCCTGGAACTTTTCCTGCAAACGGTGATCCTGCACTTTGCTCAAACGCTCAATATCCTCGCCGCCGTAAAGATAGCGGCCTATCATATTGCTCAAAAAGCCGATAAACCAATACAGCGCAGCAAGCCCTGCCAATGAAATCAACTGAACCGTCTGCGGGTCTATGATTTCCGAATAGGCGTTGGCGCTGTCGATGTAGCGCCCCCATATAAATGCCGTTATCGGCTGTATTATGCTTAAAATTATCGCAAGGCCCAAAAAGATGCCGCACATAAACCTTGCAGACGAAAAGACGTAATTGAAAAGCCGCGTCAGATATGACAGCTTCGGCGGGTTTTCCTTCAAAATATCTTTTTCGAAAGCGGCTGTGTTGTCGTCGAATTTTATCTCGTAGACAGGCTTCTTTTCCTCTGCCTTATCTTTTTTCTTTTTTTTAGCCATTGGCGGCCGCCTCCTCTCCGTCATGTTTGTACCATTGTTTTTGCGCGTTGAACATTTTCGAATAAATGCCGTCCGCTTTCATCAACTCGTCATGCGTCCCGACCTCTTCGATTTTGCCGCCGTGTATGACAAAAATCCTGTCGGTTATCATTGTCGAGCCTAATCTGTGTGTGATAAACAAAGCCGTCTTTTTTTCGGCCATTCCCGCGAACTCGTTGTACAGCCCGGCTTCCGCCATCGGGTCGAGCTGCGAGGTCGGCTCGTCAAGCAAAAGAATCGGCTTGCCGCCCATAAAAGCGCGGGCAATCGCTATCCTCTGCCATTCTCCGCCGGATATATCGACGCCGCCCTCAAAATCCCTGCCGAGCAGCGTATCATAGCTTTTTTCAAATTTTTCCGTAAATTCGTTGGCTTTGCCTTTCATCGCCGCCGCTTTTATTTTTTCTTCGTTTTCAATTTCATTTACGTCGCCGATGCCGATGTTTTCTTTCAAGGTAATGCTGTACCTCGGGAAATCCTGGAAGACAGGCCCGAATATTTTTGTCCGCACTTGGAGCGGGTATTCTTCCAAATTTTTGCCGCCGACCAGTATTTCGCCTTTATCGGGAGAAAAAAGCCCGAGCAATAATTTTATCATCGTCGATTTGCCTTCGCCGTTTTCGCCGACAATGGACGCTTTTTCCCCGTTCTTTATTTTGAATGTCAGCCCTTTCAAAATATCTTTTTCCGTGCCGGGATACCTAAACCAAACGTCGTTGAACTCAATATCAAAAGAATCGGGCAAATCTTTTTTTGCGCCTTCCGCCTCGTCGGACAATTTGAAGAATTTGTCGTAATAATCGTATGAATTTATATGGAAGCCCGACCATTTGAAAAATCCCGCGACGCCCTCCAAATTCCCGTATATGCCGCCGAACATCAAAGCTGTCATGGCGACAAACAAACCCACCGACATTTGCCCGGCCACAAACAAAACAAGCAAAATGAGTACGTTTGCAATAGAGCCGATTTTCGTTATATTGCCGCCCAACAATATTTTCCTGATGTTTTTGAAATAATAGCGTTCATAGTCCCGGTTGCGCTCGTTCAATCTTTCCTTATATTCGTCAATCAAAAAGTCATAATTGCCATACGCCTTCAGTTCTTTGGAAAAATTTCTCGACCTCAAATAGCCGCCGAGCGTACTGTATTTCCGCTCTTTTTTCCAGTACGTTTCCAGTTCGGTGTAAATGTTGTAGTTTGTCTTTGACGATATGTATGTTTCCAGTACAAACGGCAACAGAACCGAAAGCAAAAGCCACCATCTTATGCTGAAAACATAGCCGAGCGTGCCCACGCTTGCAATCAGCGCCGCGCCGCGCCAATGAACATACATCGGCCATAAATGCCTCGCCGAATTTTCGGCTCTGTTATATGCCTTGTCGATGATCTCGGCAGACGCTTCGCTTTCAAAATGCTCGTATTTCATCGTTTTGAGTTTTTTCAGCATACGGGCTTTGTATGCCGTCCGGAGTATCAAAAGCGAACGCGGCTGAACGTAGTTAAAAATTATCCCGCCGATGACAGAAGGCAAAATCGCGGCTATCACAAACAAAACAAGGAAAATCGAATAATCCGAAAATGTCATTTCGTTTCTTGCTACCGCCAACCCGCCATCGAAAACATTTTGGTTTATGTAAACGCCGAGCGGCGTCAACAACCCATTGACGATTGTGCAGGCAAAAGTTATCACGACCATCACGGGAGCTTCGGCGAAAATTATTCCGATCAAGTCTTTGTAAGCCGCAAAAATTCGCTTCACTTGTTATCCCCGCTTTCCAAATCCACTTCCTCAACCGAAATTTTTTCGGCGTCATCGAGCCGCAGAGTCAAAACATACCCCCGCAGCAAAAGTTCGATAGGGTCGCCCATCGGCGCGGCTTTTTTTACGGTTACCACCGTTTTGGGAGTTATTCCCATTTCCAGCAATCTGTGCCGCAATATTTTTTCGCCCCCGACAGCCGATACCTTTCCGCTTTTGCCCACTTTCAAATCCCTCAGCGTCATTTTTTGGTTTCCCCCTTTTCTTTTCGGGTTGTTTTTTTGCCGACGTCGCAAACACAAGTTTGCAGTATGGAGACAGTATAGCACAGGGCAAAAAAAAAATCAAGGGTTATTATCACCAGATTACAAGATTTCGGGAAAAAAATTCGTAGAAAAAGAAACAAACGATTCCAAATATGATATAATTGAATCACCACAAACAAAAACATCAAAGAAGGAATCGTTTGTATGGAAAGATTATATCATAGAAACGGAATAATATCAAGGGCAAAAAAATATTTTTGGCCGTACATCGAATTGCTGACTAGACCATCGGGACACAAACTGTTCATGCTGCTTTTGGCGGCGCTGAGTATGCAAATGGTGACGTCAGTGCAGCACATATGGAAATGGTTTCTGCGGGGAATGAGCAAGGTGTCGCTGAACGCGTACTACTATCTGCTGACATACACGGAGATGCCGATAGAGAAATTCGCGGCGGTGACGGTCAGGAAAGCGGTGGGGCTGATAGGGGAAACAGAGGCGAAACTGCCAGTGCTACTACTGTTGGATGACACACTACAGGCGAAATTCGGAACACATTTCGAGTGTCACTCGACGATGCACGACCACGCGAGGCACAATGGTTCGGAGTACCTGAAGGGGCACTGCTTCGTGGCTCTGACCATATGTGTACCGGTCGCCATAGGAAACACCGTCAAATATCTGAACGTTCCGGTCAGATTTCGTATGCGAGGAACGGACGAAAACAAGCTCACCATAGCGTCCGAGATGATAGCCGAGGCGATGGCTGCGCTAAAAGACATGCCGATGGTGGTGCTGCTGTGCGACAGCTGGTACCCGAAGGGCGAGGTGCTGAAGACCGTCGAGGCATACGAAAACCTCGAGCTCGTGGCCAACGCGAGGATCGACACCGCCATGTTCGACCTGCCCGAACGCACCGGAAAACGCGGTCGTCCGCCGACGAAAGGAAAAAAGCTCGGCATTTACGACGATTTCTGCTACACGCTTGTCGGCGACTACTACACTGCCGCCAGAACTGTCCTCACCAATCTGTTCAAGCGCACGGTATATGTCACCGTCACCACCCCCAACCTCGACAACCATGGTTCGTACAGGCTTTTCATCAGCACCGTTTCGGCGGACACGCTCAACGCACTATTCGCCGACCACGAAAATCTGCTCCATGACGGCGATGACCGCCAACCTTGGCTCTTTCCACTGTATCTCTACTCCTTCCGCTGGAATATTGAGGTTATGTTCTACGAGCTCAAAACTTTTTGGTCATTCGGCAACTACAGACTCCGCTCAAAAATCGGTGTTGAGTCACTCATCAATATTATATCTCTGTCCTACACCTGTTCAAAACTGCTACCACTCGCCGATTCGTCTCTCGCCGACGCCAGCCCGCAGGCCACCAAATATGCTCTGGCTGATGCCATCCGCAGAGATTTGTTTTTCGCCGACTTCCTCACCAAACTCGAAAACGATGTTATTTTTTTTCCCCTTTTGGAGATCTTACGTGATTCTGACCTTTTCAAGCCGCCCGTTTGACCATCTTTTTCCGATTCCTTGTAATCTGGTGATTTCGACACGAAGTTTATTTTCGCATTCGCGCAAATAACTTGAATTTCCAACGGGTACGTGGTATAATATACAAAATCCGGAAACTTTTTGGGCGCAAATTTGTAGTTGAAGTTTAAGGGAGGAACAAAAAAATGGAAAATGCGGATAAAAGATTGCCGACAAAACAGCATCTGGCATGGCATGAAGCGGAAATGGGGGTTTTGATACACTATGACATAATCGTATTCGAACCGGAATTTGATTTCAGAAAAAGTTGGGGTTATGTCCCGCCGGCCGAAAAATTCAATCCCGCTCAATTAGATACTGACCAATGGATTAAATCGGCTTCTGATGCGGGCGCAAAATATGCGGTTCTCGTAGCGAAACATTGCTCGGGCTTTGCCTTGTGGCCTACCAAAGCATACCCGTACAGCGTAGCTTCTTCTCCGTGGCGGGACGGGAAAGGCGATATTTTGAAGAATTTTATCGAATCATGCAAAAAATACGATGTATTGCCGGGAATATATTATTCCACTTCATGCAACGCATATATGAACGTCGACAATCCCGGGCGCGAAATTTACGGAAATGCGGAAAAACAAGAAAAATATAACCGTGCCGTTGAAACAATGATTGATGAAATATGGGGCGAATACGGCGATATGTTTGAAATTTGGTTCGACGGCGGAGTGTTGCCTCCGGAAAAAGGCGGGCCGAGATTGGTGGAGCGGCTCATAAAATATCAGCCTGAGGCGGTGTGCTTTGGCGGGCCGGACGGTTTCCCGTCCTTAGTTCGTTGGGGCGCGAATGAGGACGGAGTGGCGCCGGAACCATGTTGGGGCTGGACTGACATGCAGCAGCCGGGCGATGGAATGGGCGGGGAAGGGCAGTCGCCGCTTCAAGGTGCGGGAAAAGTAGACGGCGAAATATGGGCTCCCGTCGAATCGGATATGACAATCAGGGATCACAGNCAATCATACAGCGGCGGTTGGTTCTGGAAAAAAGGCGAAGACCATCACGTTTACAGCGTAAGCCATTTGATGGACTGTTACGAAAAGACAATCGGGCGCGGGACAAACCTGATGATCGGCATGGTAATCGACGACAGGGGATTGGTTCCCGACGCCGATATCTCAAGGTTCAAAGAATTCGGAGATGCCGTGAAAACGCAATGGGGGACTGCCGCTTTGGAAACATGCCGCTTGTCGAAGGAAAACAAGGCGGCCATGAAATCTTCCGGCAAAAGCGTTGACCGCGCCATGGTTATGGAAGATATAAAAAATGGACAGGCAATTCGCCGATGGAAACTCGAAGCGCGCACAAACGATGCGGCTATTGTCCTTGCCCGGGGCGAATCCATAGGGCACAAGCGATTGATACGTTTTGATCCAATCACAGCCGACGAATTTGTTTTCACGGTTTGCGAATGTGAGGGCGTTCCGGCGATAAGAAGATTTGCGCTTTTCGAAACTTTGTGAAGCCATTTTGAAAAACATAACCGTTACAAGATTTTGGAGGGAAATCATGAAAAGCAAATATACAAAGACAATATTGCCATGCATTGTCATGTTTGTTTTTATCGTTGCGGCTGCGTGCAACAATGCCGGCGAGGCAAACGAAAAAACGCCGCAAGCCGACGACGGAAAAAATTCCGTTGCAGATGCGGCGGAGATAGAAGAAGCGACCGAACCTTTAAATCCAAGGCTTCTCGTTTCCGACGATTTGCCGGAAATGGACTATGGCGGATATGATTTTGACATACTGTACATAACGCACCGTTATTATACGTCCGGTTTGTATTATGCCGAAGACGAAACAAGCGATGTGCTCAACGGCGCCGTATATCGCCGGAAGCGCGACGTCGAAGAACGTTTCAATGTGAAAATAAACTGGGTCCCCGAAGACGGCGATATTGGCAGAAAAGTTTCAAGCGCCGTAAAATCGGGAGACGACATATATGACCTGGTTCTCACCCATTGCATATCAAGCGTGGCGGATATGGCGACTTCCGGTTTGATATTGGATTTTAACCGCATAAGCGGATTCAATTTTGAAAAGCCGTGGTGGAATCAGACCATGAATGAAACGCTTTCTATCGGCGGCGTGCTTTTGTATGCGGTGAGCGACTTCATTGTCCCCGAACCAAATGCGATATTTTTCAACAAGGCATTGCAAAAAGAATATGGCATCGAGGACTTGTACGGGCTCGTGAAATCGGGCAAATGGACTCTTGACAAATTTATAGAAATATCCAAAATGACTTCCAAAGATTTGAACGGCGACGGGGTATTCGACGAAAACGATCAGTACGGGCTTATAATGGAACTGGATTGGATGTTATTGTCATTCATGTACGCATCAGATCAGACAGTTTGTGCGCAGCTTCCCGGAGATCCTTATCCCACGGTTTCCATGAACAATCAGAAGATGACGGACATTGTGGAAAAAGTATACGACCTTTGTTATGGCGGAAATCAGACTTTTATGTTTTTGATGCCCCCCGGCGACTGGCCCCTGGATTTCGATTCGGGAAGGTCGCTGTTTGTAGTGAAACCGTTGAGTTCGGCGAAACAGATGAGGGCTATGGATGTTGATTTCGGAATCGTCCCTTTCCCGAAATTCGATGAAGGGCAAAAAGACTACGTGAACAATTCATGGAACGGCTTGATGTGCATTCCGAATGTCGCATCTGACCCCGAACGCACCGCGACGATAATTGAGGCGCTTTCCGCCGAAAGCTATAAGCGCTGCATTCCCGCCTATACTGAAACCCTTCTAAAGTCGAAAGTCGCCCGAGACGACGAATCGCTGGAAATGATCGACATCATATTCAATAACTGCACATACGATGTGGGCATGAATTTTATCACCGACAATGCATTTCTTTATTCCCTTTATTACCTCATGAAAGACAAAGAAACAAATTTTGCGTCTTATTACGAAAAAAACGCTCCGCATGTAATAGCGAGTTACAACAAAATTTTTGAAGCCGTGATAAAAAATTACAAAAATCAATGATCCGTTTTTTATCGGCCTTGCGTTTTTTGCATTTCTTTCATTGCCGTTCCGATAGATTTCAGCTGCTCGACAAAACCGTCTTTTATATGTCCGTTTGAAGTGCAAGGCACATCCCACGTGACAACCCCGCCGCGTTTTACGACTTCCTGCGTGTATCCGATTGCAAAATGATTTCCGAACCGCGGCGCGTCCCCTTGCCCCCAAAGCGAGCCCAAATAGCTGAAAGCGTGATAAACTTCCGCCACTTTTTCGTGCCTTTCGCATTGGGAGCTTTCGCTTATCTGCAAAGGGAACGTTTCAGCAATTTCCCCGGCGGTGAAGTCCTCAACATCCGAGAGCGATTTGATGGGCGCGAAAACGCCGGGATTAAAGCAAATCAGCGCCTTGCTGTTTCCGGAACGCAAAGCCTCCGCAAAGGATTCGAAATTAGGCTTGTCGGGGTGCAAATACATTTCTTCCGCGAAATAACAGCCGTCAATCCACCACGCAAATACTTTTTCGCCCCATTTCTGCGACCATTCCCTTATTATATCCTCCCAATAAAGCTGGAATTCGGCGTGACGCAACCCCGTTCTTTTCCATGTTCCGGTTTTTGCGACGAGGTCCATGTCATACCCGAAAGCCCACTTCAATTTTTCGCGCGCATTCATGTCGCGGTCGGGCGCGCCGCTCGGCAGATAAGCCATGAGCAAAATTCCGTACTTTTTCAATTCATCCGCCAATTCGCTTACCAAATCGCGGTTTGACATTTTGTTGGCTCCGGTCAGTTCGCAATATTTGCTGTTCGGCGCGCAAAAAAAACCGGAATTTTGCCCTATCGTTATGCCCGCATATCCCGCTCCGATTTCATATAGCCGTTTCGCGCAGTCCGAGACGTCGAAGCTGTCAACAATAGCGTTCCACTCGTCTGCGGAACCGTTTTCGCTCATATATTTATCCGCCAGATAATGTAAAAATACGCCCCATTTCGCATTCCGGAATTCTTGATGCGCATTGTTGGCCATTTTGTTTCCTCCTGAAAATCTTTTTGTTTCATATTATCTTTTTGCCGCCCATTGTACCATCTTTTCTCCAATTTGTCAACAATATTCACAAAAAATTTATAATTTTTGCCTTGATAAAAAGGACAGCTTGTTATAAGATGTACATCACTGAATACTGTGCCAACACCTTGCATAGTTTGCATAATACGGTTATTGCGGTTATTTAATGATAGTGAGGGAATTTATGTTGATTAAAAAATTCATTTTTGCGGTTGCAATTGTTTGCGCAATATTCACGGTATCATGCGGCGAGCCGAACAAACAAAACGGCGACGGCGATTCGGTATCCAAATCCGGCGACGCGGATCCCGAGGAAAAAAGCGAAACGGGGGAAATCGCCGATGCGCGCGTGCTGCCCGACTTGCCGGAAGAAAACTACGGCGGATATACATTCACATGGCTGGCATTTGACTACGGGGTCAGCCATCCCGGTTCAGTCACCCAGTTCCCCCGCGAGCTTGTTGCGGAAGAAGAAAGCGGGGAAGTCATAAACGATTCCACATACAGAAGAAACAGCGTGATAATCGATAAATATGGGGTGGAGTTCGAAATGGTCACGACGACCAACGAAAAAAACACTCTCAACAAATCGGTCAAAGCGGGCGACGATCTTTATGATGCGGCCATGATTTTCAACCATAATGCGCCGAGCGTCATGTCGGCCGACTTGCTTCTCGACACAAGCAAGCTGACATATGTAAATTGGGACAAACCATGGTGGGATTCCTCAATAAGGGCAATATCAATGGTCGGCAAAAACTTTTTTCTCGCCGGGGACATAATGATACTGGACAAAGAAGCCATCAACGTTTTGTTTTTCAACAAAAAACTGATGGCAGACAGCAGCATGGAGCTTCCGTACCAGTCGGTTTTGGACGGGAAATGGACGCTTGACAAATTCAACGGCTACATCAAGGATTTTGCCAGAGACCTAAACGGAGACGGAGTGATAGGCAAAGGCGATATGTTGGGGCTTTATATCATGAGCGACACATTTCACGCATTCTATGTCAGCGGGGGCGGGCTTCTCGCAAAAAACGACAATAACGGCATACCTCAGCCGACATTCAGTTCGGAGCAGAGCATTTTGGTCATGGACAAAATAGCCGACGTCCTTTACGGAAAAGAGTATGTCACAAATTTCCACACAAACCAGTGGGGTTCGGAATGGGATATGTATGCGTCGTTCGCCGAAGGCAGAATGCTCACTATGTGGGGGCGCCTGTACGTCCTCGATTCGCTCAGGAACATGGACGACGATTTCGGGATACTGCCGCTTCCCAAATACAGCGAGGCCCAGGAAAAATATCACACTGACGTGAATTCCTATTCGGGATACATGATAGCAATTCCCAAAACTTCGTCAAATCCCGAAAGGACGAGCGTGATACTCGAAGCGCTCGCAGCTGAAAGCAGATATACCCTGCTTCCCGCATATTATGACATTACCCTGCAGAGAAAATACACCCGCGACGAAGAATCCGGGGCGATGCTCGACATATTGTTTACCACTACGGTGTACGATTCCGGCTCGGCGTACGATTTCGCGGGCATATGGGGCGAAATGTCCGGCTTGTGCAGCAGGGAAGACAGCAATTTCGCTTCGTGGTGCGAAAAGCACGAACCCAAAGTAAGCCAGGCGATAGACAAAATGGTCGCGCAGGTCGAAGCCATGGAATAACTAACTAATGCATATCTTCCATTTTCTGGATGAGATTATCTATGCCCGACTGTATTTTCGGCTCGTTTTTTTCGTACCATGAGGCAAAATCGGTTGATTTCTTGCCCAACAAATCATAGAACATATTCCACGGGCTGTTTATGCTTGAATCGTAAAGAGTCGAAAAGTCCATATACGCGCTGCCGCGAATTATGTCCAATATTTTTTCGGTTTGCTCGTCGCGCGCGAATTTTATTTTCATCATGACGTCAAAATACGCCGGCATGATGGTCGCATGGCTTGCCGACGCCATCGCTTCCATGACCGCCCCGGCCATATCCGACGTGACGCTGTTTGCGGGAATGCAAAAAACGGTGTAATAGGGCGCGACGCGCGAAAAATATTCCTCTTGCTTTTCGTCGTACTTCGGGTACGGGATTATGCCGTAATCCGTTTCCATGTCNCTGAGAAACTCCGCGTCCGCAATCGCGCCGGGCACAAGCAGCGCCCGGTCGTTTTTCATCATGCCGGTCAATATATACATATCGTAATCCTGCTCATTGCTGATCCGCGAGCTTGGATTGCTGTATATGATGTCGTAGGCTTTGTCGAGAAGCGCGGCCATTCTTTCGGCGTCCATTGCAAGATACGGCAGGCCGTCGTCGCCGATTTTCGTTATTTTTATGCCTGCGGCCTCCATGAAGGCGCCAAGGTGCGGGCCGGATTTTGAGCTGGTGAAGCCGTACAAATCTTCTTTATCCATCACCCCGTCGCCGTTCACGTCTTTATGAACATCTTTTATGTAGCCGTACATATAATCGAGCGTCCATTTGCCCTCAAAAATAACTTGGTATATGTCGGGCAGCTGATATGCGGCCATTATATTTTTGTTCGCGAAAAGAATCATGCTGTACGCCAGCATCGAAACGCTCGCATCCCCCACAAGAAGATTTAAATTGCCGCCGATAGTCGCCTCTTTGACAATATTCTGGTTCCACCATGGCTGCGACAAATCCAGATAATCGACGCTATGCAGGTTCATGAACAGCCCCTCCAGCGCAAGCGCGGTAAAGCTTGTCGCCATTCCGGTCACGATGTCGTAATCATAATCGCCTGCGCGTATGCTTGACCTGATCATGTTCAGCGCCGAATCGTAAACCCTGGCGTCAGGCCCAACTATGACGTTCAAATCCAAATTCAGCCTGTCCTCCAATTTTCTGTTCCGTTTGTATACCGCGTCGTTTAAAATTTCGCCGTTTTCCGCTTCGGCGTAAAATTCGCTTTCTCCGCTGCCGTAGGCGCCGCCGCCGCGGATAATCATATTTGCCTTCGCTCCCTTGAAGTCGAGGTCTTTCGGCAGGCTGTCGAGGATTTGCTTTTCCGGCTCTTCCGTTTCTTCTTGCAAAGATTCCGAATCATCCGAACCGGGCGCGGGCTTTCCGCTTGATTTGCCGCCTTCGGCGCTGCATGATGCGAATAACGCGAAAGAAACGAAAACCAGCGCGAAAATCAAAAATACAGATATGAATTTCATTATTTTCCCCCCGCCAACTTCAACCAAATCAAATATTTATTTCCACCCATACAAGATCGCCACGGCCGCCGCACATTTCCACGAGATTGTGTCCGTCGTGAAGAGCTCCGGGCGGTATTTCATATGAATGCTGGGTTTCGGGCGGAACCGGCTCGATCCGTACCGAAAAATCCGATTTCTCGCATTTTGCCCCGTTTACCCGGAGTTCGAAGGCATCTGCGCCGTCTTCCGCTTTTATGCCGATAACGGCGAAAGCCTTTTGATCTTTCGGCGGAGCTTCGCCTATATGGATGCGGAAAGACGACCAGCCGGAATTCAATTCCGCCGGGAGCAAATGCCCCCGGGGTTCCCCGGGCGCCCACATATCCGAATATGTCACGACGTGCCGCCTGTTTTTTCCGCGCATCGCCTCTATATCGCCGATTTCATTCAACATCGCGGCATATCCCGAATGATCGGAAAATGCGGTGAATTCGCTGTATAGTTCCGCGATCCCGTCTATGTCTTTTCCCGTGTGCATATAGTTAAACAGATAAATCGCGTCTGCCCCGCGGTTCAGATACGACCACGCCATTCCGCGCAGCGTTTCCATTCCGTTGAACAGGCGCTCGGTATTTGGATGCGGCTGGATCAATATTTCCAAACCTGCCGCCAGCTTTGTTTTTGTCCCGCGCAGCAGCTGCTTCCACAGTTCAATTGGCATATCCGTCTCCGCAGTCGCAAAAAACGGCGTCACGATAAGCAAATCGACTAAATCCTCGCAGGCCCACGCACAGGCGTCGAAACCAAGCCCGAGCGCGGTTCCCGGGCGGGACGGCACGCGCGCCGCCAAACCTATTTTGTGTCCGCGTTTTTGCTCGGCTGCGTCCAATATTTTGCGAACATCCCGCGTGAACTGGTTCAAGATCCCCACGCCTTGCTGCTCGAAGCCCGGCTTGAAGTGAAGCCCGAAGCGCATCCAGTCCAGCTCAAGCCCGTCCATATCGAATGTATCCGCGATCTCGCGGATAAAAGCCAGCGAATATTCCCGGACGTCCTCCCGCCCGAAATCCAGTTGGTTATCTTCCCCGGATTTGTAATCCGCCCTCCTGCGCTCGGGGTGGTGCCGCCAAAACTCGGAATGAATCGGGTGGTTTTCATTGTGTGCGTAATGCACGTCATTCATGCGCATGGAAATCCACGGGGAAATCTTTCTTTCCCGACACATCCCGATCCAATCGCAGTACACATTTTTGCCGCTCCCGTTCAAAAGATTCGCATTATATGGCCAAAGATAAAAGTTTTTCCTTTCCTCTTCGCCGAGCGAATCGAAATACGGCTGGCCGAGGCCGCCGTTTGGATCGAAGCCCTTCCAGATGGGATCGAATATTTTGCTGTCGTAAGAAGCGCGCATGCAGTTCACGCAAAGAAACAATTCCGTGACGCAGGTATTTTCATACTGGTCGATAAAAGCCCGGATATTTTCGGCTTCGGCGGGTTTCCCCGGTTTTTGGCTGTAAAAATGACTGTTGTCTTCGTTTATGATAAGTTTCATGAAAATCCCCCCTCCAAATTCAAATTATATCCCGCAAATTTGAATTTTATGTAAACAAAATTTAAATTTTGAAAGTTGACAATTTATGCCTTGATAAAACGGACAGCTTGCCATAAAATGTTGACAACAAAACTGGAATCTGTTACTTTAGTGGGGGAATGCAACAGGGAAGCCGATGTTGCTGACAATATGAGGTATATTGTAAAGATATTCGTCAAAAGAAACAGGTAGATTGCCGGGGTCAAAATCATTAATTGCATTATCAGCTTGCATAACGGCAGAAACAGGTGCCGGCGCAGGTGCGAAGTCCGCATTTAAATCAACAGCGATAATTTCATCGCCAATTTGAATATATGCGACTTCATCCAAATCAAGAGTCGATGGCGTATTAAATATCATAAAACCCTCTAAATTAATCCCGCAACCCGATGATTTTTTAATGAGCGTTATTCTTGTTCTATCTTTTAAAATTACATCTGCCGTGAAATCAAGTGCTTCCTGAATTTCAAATGCTGTATATCGGCAGACCATGCCGAATTGATTCAATTTAATTGATGTCATTTGCGCCAGTCTGTTATTTCCCATCATACTTTTGCCGTAAAACATGAAAGGGGCGAAAATAACATTAATATCGCTGTCGCCGGTATTGTAAGAAAATGCCAGCCTCCATTCACTTTCAGCCAACATAACCTGCTCGTATTTTTCATTTATATAACCGAAAAATTCAAGCACCATTA